>OLFM01000451.1_pt1 | contig 9761 bp, 6 predicted proteins | sample 1609021 | NCBI WGS metagenome assembly OLFM01 (sample SAMN02675044, study PRJEB24791) | human gut metagenome, SKBSTL002 | isolation source: stool | host: Homo sapiens | place: USA | reverse complement strand
ATATATCTATGGTGTATGCAGCAAGTGTACTTGGGCCAAGCGTAGGAAGAAAAAAGATAAGTAACATAAAACGAAGAAACATGAAAGTAGATGTCTTGTTAGGTTTGCAATGGGGTGATGAAGGCAAAGGAAAGGTTGTCGATGTTCTGACTCCCCGTTATGATGTGGTAGCTCGTTTCCAGGGAGGTCCGAATGCAGGTCATACACTGGAATTCGAAGGCCAGAAATATGTGCTCCGTTCCATTCCTTCCGGAATATTTCAAGGAAATAAAGTAAACATTATTGGTAATGGTGTGGTACTGGATCCGGCTTTGTTCAAGGCTGAGGCTGAAGCTTTGGAGGCTAGCGGACACCCCCTGAAAGAACGTTTGCACATTTCAAAGAAAGCTCATTTGATTTTGCCTACTCACCGCATTCTGGATGCTGCTTATGAAGCTGCTAAAGGAGATGCCAAAGTGGGAACTACCGGAAAAGGTATAGGTCCTACTTATACTGATAAAGTGAGTCGTAACGGTGTACGTGTAGGTGATATCCTTCATAATTTTGAAGAAGTGTATGGAAAGGCAAAGGCACGTCACGAACAGATCTTGAAAAGTCTGAATTATGAATATGATATAACCGAACTGGAAAAACAATGGTTGGAGGGTATCGAATACCTGAAACAGTTCCATTTGGTGGACAGTGAACACGAAATAAACAATCTTCTGAAGTCGGGTAAGAGTGTGCTTTGTGAAGGTGCGCAGGGAACGATGCTTGATGTTGATTTCGGTTCTTATCCTTTTGTCACTTCTTCAAATACCATTTGTGCCGGTGCTTGTACCGGTTTAGGTATCGGTCCTAATAAAATTGGTAATGTATACGGTATCATGAAAGCGTATTGTACCCGTGTGGGGGCAGGTCCTTTCCCTACCGAATTGTTTGATGAAACTGGTAAGAAAATCCGCGATTTAGGTCATGAATATGGTGCGGTGACAGGTCGTGAACGTCGTTGTGGCTGGATTGATCTTGTAGCTTTGAAGTATTCTATCATGGTAAACGGGGTGACTCAGTTAATTATGATGAAGAGCGATGTGTTGGATGATTTCGAAACCATCAAAGCATGTGTGGCTTATAAAGTAAATGGTGAGGAAATTGATTACTTCCCTTATGATATTAGTGAGGGGCTGGAACCTGTATATGCGGAGCTGCCCGGATGGAAGACTGATATGACCAAGATGACCAGTGAGGATGAATTCCCGGAAGAATTCAATGCGTATGTCACTTTCTTGGAAGAACAGCTGGAAACCCCGATCAAGATAGTTTCGGTAGGTCCTGATCGTGATCAGACTATTGAACGCTATACGGAAGAATAATAGAGAAGAATCTTATAAGATAAAAAAGAGATACTGTTTTCCTTTGGAGTCAGTTTCTCTTTTTTTTGTATACATCTATCTGTTTCTATGTATATTTGATAAAATTGTAACATCTATAATGATACCCATGTAAGATAATATATCTTTCGTCTGTATATCTTTCCGGTTACTATTTTAAGATGTGTGTGGAGCATCAATTGTGCATTATTGCGTATTATTGTGCCAAATCGCGTCATTCCGTCTGGGTTTCTTTCTATATTTGTCATCAATAAAAATATCGATATGGCATTACAAACAACCGGATTGGAATTTTTCTACTTGAGTGTGGATTTCTCCGAGAATGATAAAATATTGTTGGTGGAACAAGAGTTGGGCTACATTGCTTGTATTGCATTTATTGGCACGTATTTACCACAAAGGATGTCTTTGCTGTTGGAGAGAGGATAGGTGTCTGCTTTTTACTCGCAGATTGTCCGAAGGATGTACGGCCGATTATGTACAGCAAGTAGTGGATGCACTGTTGGAACGTGGATTTTTTAGTAAAGCCCAATACGAAAAAAATGGAATTCTTACTTCGGAAAGTATACAGGACCATTACTTTGAGGCGGTACAACAACGGAAGTGTGTAGAGGTGAGTACTGATTACTTGTTGATAGAGATTTCAAAATACAAGAATTTGTATGTGGATGGTAGTAACGTAGGCATTTCAACGGAAAATGTGGACATGAAAACATGAAGTTACAAAGTAAAGCAGAGCAAAAAAAAGAAAAGGACTCCTCTTCATTTTGTTCTCCAGAAAAGAAGAGGATTTTTGCGGAGAAAGAGACTTTTTCTTCTATTCCTGTAGATGGAAAATGCAGAAATGCTTCCGGACCAGTTGAAGCTTTGCAGCAGTGAGGGATAGGAGATAAGATAGTAGGGTACTGTGATTATGGTGTGATAGGGCATCCAATATGGCAAATATTAGCTGATATGCGTATGTCAGGTGGAAGGTTATATCAATTGTTAGCCTTTATTGGGGCGCGCCTGCGAGTTTGACCGATTAGAATTTAGTAGATTGATAAATACTGTAATTGTGTAATAAAGAAAACGATTGATCGTTTTATGGTTCATATAAGTAGAAAATAAATAGAATATTAAATAGATAATAGCCTGATTTTTAGAGTGCTGATTATGCTAATGGTAGAGTATAAGTAGAAAGTGACTAAAAAAATATTCATAATATATTGTGTATCAAGTAAAAGGGGGAAATAATATAAGTATGGTGGACTTAATGAATAGAGGAGAACGGTAAGCATAAGTTCTTTTGGAACTCATTTTATCAATAATATTGCAAAGATATAAAATTTTATTAAAAATAAAAGAATAAGTCTATTATTTTTTGTCTATGATATTTTTTTATTCATAAGTATTGTTTAGTTGTGATATTTGTTAGATGCAAGGTAATTATTTTATTTTTAGTATAAAATGATGTGAAATACATGAAAATTGTCAAGATAATCATTTTCTTCTTCAGATATCTTGTTCCAAATAAAGTATCTTGTTTTTTATTTCTTTAACTATTTATCCTTTGTGTGAAATTACTCTTTTAACAGTTGAATATTGTTTGGAACGACTAATATTTAGGCGTTTTTTATAAGAAATGAATTCTTGTACTTTCCTCTTTTATAGAACTAAGTTCCAAAAGAACTTGGATAATGTTTAATTAAAAGAGAGTGAGTATGAAAGAAAAAGTGTTAATGTTACTAGCTTGTCTGTGGTTGGGTATCGGCTTCTCTATGGCTCAAGCGCCTAAAACAGTTGCAGGAGTTGTAACTTCTGCGGATGATGGTGAGCCGATAATAGGTGCGTCTGTTTTAGTAGAAGGGACTACTATGGGAGCAATTACGGATGTAGATGGCAAGTTTGCTATCAATAATATTCCTACAGATGCCAAAGCGCTGATTGTTTCTTATCTGGGTATGATTACTCAGCGAGTTGGAATTCAGCGTGGTACTATTACTGTAACAATGAAGTCGGACACAAAAGTGTTGGATGAAGTGGTTGTAACTGCTCAAGGATTGAACCGTAAACAAAAAGCGTTGGGTTATTCTACACAAAAGGTGGCAGGTGAGGATCTAACTATTTCACGACAGACCGATTTGGGTAATGCTATGGCCGGTAAAGTGTCGGGAGCACGTTTTATAGGTGGTGCCAGTTCTGGTTTTGATGCAGGTACTATTATTTTGCGTGGTGCAGGTTCCATTCCTTCTTCGTCCCAGTCGGATAATCCGGCCAATGAACCTATTTATGTGGTAGATGGTGCTATCACTAACAAAAACTCTATCAATATGGATGATGTGGAAAGCATAAACGTATTGAAAGGTCCCGCGGCTACTGCCCTTTATGGTTCGCGTGGTGGTGCAGGTGCTATCATCATAACTACTAAGGCGGGACAAAGTGAGAAAGGGTTGCTTGAAGTAAGTCATACATTGCAGGCCGAAACTTACTATAATCATTTCAATATGCAGAAGCTGTATGGTGGTGGAGGATATGGAGGTACGGAAAAAGGTAACAGGGCTCAGGATATTTATGATTTGTATAGTGGTGATATTCCCGGTTTGCAAGGTGCTTATGTGTACGATTATAATGAGGACACTTCTTGGGGAGCTGCATACGATCCGGCTGTGAAATATGTCACTCCGTTGTCATTAGACGAAACCAGTGGTCATTATGGAAAACCAGCCACTTGGCAACATGGATTGGATTTGAGAGATCTTTATCGGACTGGTGTAACCAATACAACCAACGTTTCGTTTTCAAAGAGTGTGAAAGATTTTAATACCCGTGTTTCTTTCACCAATAGCTATCGTACTGGTGTGCAGCCCAATTCGGATGCTATTCGCCGTTTCTTAGGGTTCAAGACAAATTTCAAACCCACACCGTGGATGAATGTGTCATTGGATTATAAATATACTTATCGTCAGGATCATAATGCTGCCGAAAGTGGATATAACGGTTCACGTACCGTTTTGCAGGAATATACCCAATGGGGACAGACCAATGTCAATTTAAAAGATTATAAGGACTATAAACGTCCGGACGGATCATGGAGGACGTGGAATATCAACAGTGTGAATAATCAAAGTGCTGCATTCCATGATAATCCGTATGCTTTATTTCATGAATATAATCATCGCACCATTTATCAATGGAATGTATTCAGTGGTGATGTGTCTGTGGACCTTCCTTATAACTTGAAGGCAGGGGTACGCGTAAATGGTAACATACGTGGTTACAAATTGGAACGAGAACGCCCTTCAGGATCTATTAATTTCCGGTCAAATTATCGTCAGGATCAAAGCAGTTTGATTGATTTGACCGTACAAGGACGTTTAACTTGGGGACAATCATTTTTTAAAGATAAACTAACGGTAGACGCAGCTCTTTTTGCAGAAGCACGTGACTATACGTACGATAATTTATATGCATACACCAATACGAATTATGATTTGTCTTTGGACGATTACTATAATTTGGCTGCTTCATCGGGTACTATTGCTTTAGCCTATAATGAGAAAACACATTACAAAGAACGTAGTGTTTATGCCACAGCTACCATGGGCTGGGATGATACTTATTTTCTTGACGCTTCTGTTCGTAACGATATGTCTTCCACATTGAGTCCTAATCATAACAGCTATTGGTATGGTGGCCTTTCCGCTTCTGTCCTTGCTCACAAATGGGTGAATGCAGAATGGCTGAACTTTTGGAAACTGCGTGCTAGTGCGGCTCAAGTAGGTACTACGCTCAATGCTTACAATATTTATCCTACTTATTCGCTGGATACCAGTTATGGTTCACATGTTACAATGTATGAACCTTCTTCTCAGAAAAATTATAATATCGAGCCGTCTATTTCCACTTCGTATGAAATAGGTACGGAATTCCGTTTGTTCAATAATCGTTTATGGGGTGATTTCAACTATTATACCCGGGATGACAAAGATCAGATAATCTCCGTAACCTCTGCTCCGCAATCGGGGTATTCCACTCGTAAGATGAATGCTGGTTTAATTCGTAATCGGGGTGTTGAATTGAGTTTGGGCGGGATGCCTGTTTCCACTAAGAACTGGAAATGGGAAATGAATTTCAATATAGCGAAGAATAGTAATAAACTGGTGGAACTAGCTGATGGAGTGGATTCTTATTCTATTTATTGGACTTCATTCACAACTCGTTTGTATAATTATGCTATGGTTGGTAAATCACTTGGTGTGATAACCGGTAATACATGGGAACGTGATGACAATGGCAATATAATCTTCCATGAATTGAGTGCTTCGCAGAAGGCGTTGTATGGTGGTGAATATGTACCTACTTACAATCAGAATACACTAGATGAACTGGGTAACTTCCATCCGGATTTCACTGGTGGTTTTAATACTAGTATCAGTTTTAAGAATTTCCGTCTGTCGGCTAATATTGATTTCTCTGTAGGCGGACAGATTGTATCCTATACTAATATGTGGGGTAGCAGTAGCGGTATTCTTGATAAAACAGCTGAGCTTAATGACCGTGGCGTCAATGTTCGTGAACCGGTAAGCAAAGGTGGTGGTATCCACATGACTGGTGTGGATCAGAATGGCAATAAGGTAGATACCTATGTCAATGCTAAACTATATTATACCACAGCTTCCCGTGTATGGGAAGAATGGGTGTATGACCGTACTTACGTGAAACTTCGTGAAGTGTCATTGTCGTATGTTTTCCCGTCACAAACTTTGAAGAAACTAAATATCGGTCTGAGTCGTGCCAGTGTGGCAATTAATGCTTCCAATCCATGGTTGATCTACTCAGCTTGTCCTAATGTGGATGTGTCTGAAATTGGTATGGGATATTTTGAAGGTGGTAATGCCGCTGCAACCCGTTCGATAGGTTTTACCGTTAATCTTGCTTTTTAAACCATAAAATGAAGAATCATTATGAAATATATTAAATTATTATTTTTATCTCTGAGTTTTGCAGCAACATTCACAGCATGTGATATGACTGACTTTGGCGATATTAACAAAGATCCCAATGAACCGTCGGAGGCTAATACTGGTATGTTGTTTACATACGCTTGTACTTATGTGAAATACTTCTCTATGAACTCAAATTATTATTACCCGTGGACGCAAATGTATCCGGGGTATATGTCCGAGAAAAATAATAATCAGTATGGTGCGTTTGGCGGACCTACTATGAGTACAAGTTCTTATTATCTTTATCCGTTGAAGAACTGCCAGAAGATTATTGACTTTAATAGTGATGAGACTGAAAAAGGTAAACCTGCCATTGTGCAGTTTGGTGATAATGCCAATCAGATTGCGGTTGCACGTACATTGATGGGATTCATCTATATGCACCTTACAGATGCTCTAGGGCCACTTCCTTACACAGAAGCATTTCAGGCAGGTGAGGAAAATTTTACTCCGGTATTTGATTCACAGGAAACTATTTATGCTAAGTTAGATGCCGATTTGAGGGAAGCGTATAATCAGTTTAATGAAAGTGGCTCGTTGAGCACAGCCGACATCCTGTTCGATGGTGACATTCGTGCATGGAAGAAACTGAATGCTTCTACCCGTATGATGCTTGCTATAAAACTGGCAGATGTGGATCCTGCCGAAGGACGCTCGCGTTTTGCTCAAGCTTACGCTGATGGCGGTATTGAAGAAAATGCCTATAATTTGAATTATACTTTTGAGGCCAATACTGTGGGATATTTATATTATAATGGCGTAAACTATAATTATAATTTTGTTCCTAATAAGTATTATGTAGATCAGTTGAAGGAATTGAAGGACAACCGTCTGTTCTCTACTTGTTCGCTGATTCCTTTTGGCAAGACACAGGCAGAGACAGGCGTGACAGATGAAGACCTGAAGAATTTTGATAAATACCAAGGTATGCCTTTGGGTATTGAGTCTGCAGATGTGAACACGTGGAATAAAGTCTGCTGTTTTTATAATCCTTCGCTTACACAGGTAACCTCTACTTTCCCTATTATTACTGCTTCTCGTATGCTACTTATCGAGGCTGAAGCTGCTCAACGTGGCTGGATTCAGGCTGATCCTGCCCAACTTTATGCAGCCGGTGTGAAGGCATCATTTGAACAATGGGGAGCCGAAGGTGTTGATGAATATTTGGTACAGGAAGCAGTTGCTTATACGGGTACTGATGCTGATAAAATTAATAAAATTGCTCTTCAGCGCTGGATCAGTGGCTTCATGGCTGATGGTTTTGAGGCATGGTCTGACTGGCGTCGTTTTGATATTCCGAAACTAGAAGTCGGTCCGGTTTGTACAACGATTGATCACATCCCTTATCGCCATCAATTTGATAGCGAAATTTATCAAGGTAATCTTGAAAATTATGAAGCTGCCGTGAAAGCAGATTTGAATGGTGATGATAGCCGTGAGCAACGAGTATGGTGGAATAGAAGATAAGATTTGAAGTATATAATTCTCTTTAAAGTTTCGTTTAAATATAGGGGACATTCTCAGTGATGAGAGTGTCTTCTTTTATTGAAATAAATCAAAAAATATATAGGATAAACGTTAGTTAAGACTAGGTAATTCATAAATTGCCTCGATGGATAGATATACGTATTGCTTTTTCTTATTCACTTTTGTTGTGTTTGGTTGGGTGGCATTTGAAGAATGTTATTGTTGGGATATTGAATTTTTATGAAGAAATTCTCCTGTTTTAAAGCATAAAAAAAGGCTATCTATCCCAGACAGCCAATCTTTTGTTAACCTTAAATCTAATACTATGAAAAACACACTGCAAAGATACGGACTTTGTTTATAATAGCAAGTTTTTAGTCTGTATTTCGCCGTTTTATAACATGCTTTATAAATATATCGCACCTTGTTAACAAATTAATTTAAAAATGTAAAGTTTTGTTTATTATGACCTTTCGGACTTTTTGTCTTATGAATGATAGAAGAGGGCAAATGAAAATAAAAGTATGTGATAGCTGTTTTTCTATTTCTTATTTTATATCTTTGATGTCACTTTACTGATTGAAAAAATAACAGTTACTTATGAAAAACAGACAGTTTATTGTATTTGCTCTTTTATTAGCATGTCCGTTGCTGTTACACGGACAGGAAACGTTTCTTTGTGGAAAAGAATCATGTAATAAAGGTTATATCCGGCATCCATGGTATGGAAAAAAGGTTGGTTATATAGGAGACTCGATAACTGATCCCAATTGTTATGGAGATAACATAAAAAAGTATTGGGATTTTTTGAAAGAATGGTTGGATATCACTCCTTATGTGTATGGAGTGAGTGGACGTCAATGGAATGATGTACCCCGTCAGGCAGAACAATTGAAAAAGGAGCATGGAGAAGAGGTTGATGCCATCGTGGTTTTGATGGGGACAAATGATTTTAATAGCAGTGTACCTGTCGGGACTTGGTTTACAGAGAAAGAAGAGCAGGTGATGGCTGCCCGTGGTGAAACTAAAAAACTGGAAACGCGTAAAAGGCGTGTTCCTATAATGACGAATGATACGTATAAAGGCCGTATTAATATTGGTTTGAGTCATTTGAAAAAATTGTTTCCCGATAAACAAATTGTTTTGTTGACCCCATTGCATCGTTCTTTAGCGGAATTCGGCGAAAAGAATGTACAACCGGATGAAAGCTATCAGAATAAATGCGGAGAATATGTGGATGCTTATGTACAGGGCATTAAGGAAGCAGGTAATTTGTGGGGAATTCCTGTAATAGATTTTAATTCGGTTACAGGTATGAATCCGATGATTGAAGAACAACTTATTTATTTCTATGATTCGGGCTATGATCGTTTGCATCCTAATACCAATGGTCAAGAACGTATGGCACATACATTGATGTATCAGTTACTTTCTTTGCCTGCATCATTCTGACAGTTGGACATTCATTTTTTTGTCTTTTTGGAAGAGTTTGTCTATTTAGGAGAACCTCCAATGTTTCGATATGAACTTGAAGAATTGAAAAAATGTTCAAATGGCAAATTGATGTTGTTTGAACATTTTTTTATTAGTTCTTATTTACTGAAAGAGTAATTGAACTATTGATTTTGAACAAATTTCTATATTCTTGTATCATTTTTTATGGTTTCTTTTCTTGTTCTTATTTACTTTTGCCTAAATCTTTTAACTTATAAAATGTATATGAAAAACATGAAATTAAAAGTATTACTTGTTTTATGTGCTTTACTCCTGTTATCGGCTTTTATTGCTGAGAGAAAAGACCCCATTACTATTTTTATGATTGGTGATTCTACCATGGCGAATAAAAGTCTGAAGAATGGAAATATTGAACGTGGTTGGGGACAGATGCTTCCTGAATTTTTGATTGAGATCGGAAGAGCACACGTCTGAACTCCAG
>OLFM01000446.1_pt1 | contig 9850 bp, 9 predicted proteins | sample 1609021 | NCBI WGS metagenome assembly OLFM01 (sample SAMN02675044, study PRJEB24791) | human gut metagenome, SKBSTL002 | isolation source: stool | host: Homo sapiens | place: USA | reverse complement strand
GCCGGCAATGGCCGTCTGGCGCGCAACACGCTGGAAAAGGCCATTTTCAATCAGAGCCGCCGCCTCATCGCCGAGCCCGCCGCTCCTCTTGACCTCATCCAGCCCAGCGATCTGGAATTTGAGGAATAAGGAAAAATTGATAGGAAAAAGGGTTCCGGAAACGCCCGCAGGCGTTTCTGGAACCCTTTCTGTTTATTCATGCTGCTCCGCCAGCCCCTGCAGCATCTCGTGCAGCTGGGCGCGGACGGCGGCGGGGGCGGTAACCTCTACCTTGCCGCCAAAGCCGCACACCCAGCCGAAAAACTGCTGGCTGACGCAGATGGGCACGTCAAAGTGGAAGTGCTCCGCGTCCTCCGGGCAGAACACCGGCTCGCGGCCAAAGCGCTCCCGCATGACCGGCTCAAGGTCGGCAGCGCACCGCAGGGTGACCCGGTACTCGGTGCCGCCGAACATATTAAAGTGCTTGCGCAGGTAGGCGGGCAGGTCGAAGGTGCGGAAGAACTCCTTGCCCCGGCGCGGCTCGTCCAGCACCAGCACCCCGGCCATCCGGTCCACCCGGTAGTGGCGCACCGGAGGGGCTTTTTCGTCCTGATAGGCAATGAGGTAATAGCAGCCGTTTTCCCACGCAAGCTGCCACGGGCTTACGGTGCGCACGGCGCTGCTGCCCTTGTAGCGGAACTGCACCAGACACCCCCGGTTGATGGCGGTGTGCAGGGCGTCGATGCTGTACAAAAGAGTCTGGCTGTCGGTCTTGGGGCGGCCGTCCACATACACCTGACGCTGCAGCTGGGTGCCCTCGTAGTCGGAGCAGAGGGCTTCCAGCTTGTGGATGATGCGCTTGCTGGTGCGCGCCGAGATGACGCTGCTGGACTGTACCGCGTCCACCAGCAGCTTCAGCTCCGAAAGCTCGAATGCACGGCTGGCCATCCAGTACCCGCCGCCGCGCCCGCGCTGCAGCTGGATGTCGTAGCCCAGACTGCGCAAGGTGTCGATATCGCTGTAAATGCTCTTGCGCTCGGCCAGAATGCCCTGATTTTCCAGCAGCTGCACCAGCTGGGGCACGTTCAGGCGGTGGTTCTCGTCGGTGCGCTGCTCAAGGATGCGCAGCAGCGTTACCAGCTTGGATTTCTGTCCTTCCTGCTTGGGCATGGGGCAATACCTCCGTCACGGTTTATTCCGGCAGCTTTTTGTCAAAGGCGGCGCGGCGCTGGGTGGAAAGGCGGAACATTTCTTCCAGCTTGTCCCGGTCGTCTGCCACAAGGGCGGCGCGCATTTCCTGCAAAGCAGAATCGAACTGGTCGATCTCGCTGATCAGGTTCTGCTTGTTCCACAAAAACAGCTCTGCCCACATTTTATCGTTGATGCGTGCAATGCGGGTCAGATCCCGGAAGGAGTCGCCGGTGTACTCGCACAGCGAGGAGTTGTCGTTGGCGCACATCAGGCTTACGGCAATGGCGTGGCACAGCTGGCTGACATAGCCGATCATCCGGTCGTGCTCCTGCACGGTCAGGGTGCAGATGTGCTTGAAGCCCAGCACCTCGGCAAGCTCCTTTGCCCACTGGATGCCCGCCGGGGTGTTCTTTTCAGTGGGGGTGATGATGAAGTTGGCCGGGGCAAAATTCACCTCGGCGGCGTGCTCCACGCTGGAAGTCTCGCGGCCGGCCATGGGGTGGCTGGCGATGAACTCCACCCCCGCCGGGCACAGCGCCTGCACCGGCTCCACAAGGCCGGTCTTGACGCCGGAAACATCCGTAAAGATGCACCCGGGCTTGAGCAGGGAACCGTAGGTTCGGAACCAGTCCAGCAGCGCGGTGGGGTACAGGCCAAAGATGATATGGTCGGCCTGCCGGACAAGATCCTCAAAATCATGGGTCTTACCGCCGGCGATATAGCCGTGCTCCAGCGCGTACTGCAAGTGTCCCTCGCTGCGGTTGATGCCGTCCACATGGAAGCCGGCGCGGGTCAGCTCCAGCGCGTACTTGCCGCCCAGCAGACCCAGACCCACTACGAGATAACGTTTTGTTTTATCAAGCATCTTCTACCTCCACGCCAAGCGGCGCTGCATCTGCAAAAAAGCCGGGCCAGCTCTTCTGGATGGCTTCGGCATCGTCCACGGTCAGGGGCAGCTTGGCGGCTGCGGCCAGCACCGCAAGGCTCATGACCACACGGTGGTCATTGTGCCCATGCAGAGCACCCGCCGCAGGTTCACCCTGACGGATGACCGCGCAGCCGAAATCAGCGCCGCGCTTCACAGGGAGGAAACTCAAAATGGCTGAGATGCAGTGGTATGCCGCAACAGACAGTGGCCGGTTTGACGGCACGGCAGCCATCACCCCGCGCAGCGGTGCCGTCTGCCTGAGGGCAGAGCTGCCCGCCGGAGTGCTGCAAAATGCGGTTGCTGCGCTTCCGTGGACGATGGCGCACGAAGAAAAGATCTTCATGAACGGCTACCAAACCTGGACCGCCTGCCCGGAGCTGGGCAAATGGGACCGGCAGCACGGTGTTGAGCGTGTCCCGAAATTTCTTTTGGAGAAATACAGCTTTGACCGTTACGGCGATTATCATTTTGTTCCCTACAGCGGCAAGAGGGGACAGAGCCACGGCTTCTCCTACTGCTATTTCCGGCGCGGAAAGACCTACCGCCTTTTGGCCAGCCTGGACGAGGCACCGGGCTATACGATTTTTTCCTATGACAGCCGCACCGCACAGCTGCGCATTGAACGCGACTGCGCCGGGGTACAGCATACCGGCGGCAGCTTTCCTGCGTTCTCCCTCTTTTTTGCCGAGGGCACTGAGGACGAGGTATTTGACGCATGGTTTGCGGCGCTGGGCTGCCGCCCCCGCACCACGCGCAGGCTGGCCGGGTATTCCAGCTGGTATAACCGCTACCAGAACATTGATGAGGCCTCGATCCAGGAAGACCTCAACGGCTGCAAAACGCTTTTCCGCGCAGGGGATCTCTTTCAGATCGACGATGGATGGGAGCGCAAGGTAGGAGACTGGCTGAAGCCTGACTCTGCCAAATTCCCCAACGGGCTGCGCTCGCTGGCAGATGCAGCCCATGAAAGCGGCTTTCTGGCAGGACTGTGGCTGGCACCGTTCGTCTGCGAAAAGGAATCCCTGCTCTGCAAAGATCACCCGGACTGGCTGCTGCAGGCGGACGGTCAGCCCTGGTGCTGCGGCTGCAACTGGAGCAGCTTTTATGCGCTGGACATCGACCACCCGGAGGTACAGGCCTACCTCAAGCAGGTCTTTGACCGCGTCCTGCAGGATTGGGGCTTTGACCTTGTCAAGCTGGACTTTCTCTACGGCGCAGCACCGTTCGGCAACGCCCGGGAATCCCGCGCAGGACGGATGCAGCGCGCCATGGCACTGCTGCGCTCATGGTGCGGCGACAAGCTGATCCTCGGCTGCGGTGTGCCGGTCATGCCTGCCTTTGGCATCGTTGACTACTGCCGCATTGGGTGTGATGTAGGGCTGGACTGGGACGATGTGTGGTATATGCGGCTTTTCCATCGCGAGCGGGTCTCCACAAGGCAGTCCATCGGCAACACGATTTTCCGCCGCCAGCTCAACGGGCGTGCTTACGGCAGCGACCCAGATGTATTCTTCCTGCGCGAGGAAAACTGCAAGCTGACCCTACAGCAAAAGCAGACCCTGGCCCGGGTCAATGCGCTGTTCAGCGGCATCCTGCTCACCTCCGATATGCCAAGTCGCTATACGGATGAGATGTGCCGCCAATACAACGCCCTGCGGGAATTGACCGACCACGCCGAAAATTGCACCGTGGATGCAGACGACGGTCTGACCATACACTACACTTTGTACGGCAAGCAGCAGGCGATCAAGGTTTTTTGACCGTTCAGCCTTCTTCAAAAACACACAAAATTTTTGCTGCGGCGGCTGATGGAATTGCAATCACAGGGCAGGGGATGGTATAATGTGTAAATAGGGCGGTATGCCCTTCCGCTTTGGCGGTATATGTTATATTGTAATAGGTTTTATCTGAGGAGTTGTGGAATGAAGAAAAACGATCTTTCCCCTGAAGCCTTCCGCTTTGAAGGCAAGATGTCCCTGAAGCAGGCACTGCCGCTGGGCATGCAGCATGTGTTGGCGATGTTTGTTGGCAACCTTACGCCGCTGCTTATCATCACGGGCGCCTGCGGCCTGGCCGGCGGCGAATTTGCCGACCTGCGCGTCACGCTGCTGCAGAATGCCATGCTTGTGGCGGGCATCGTCACACTGGTTCAGCTGTATTCCATCGGCCCCATCGGCGGCAAGGTGCCTATCATCATGGGCACCTCCTCCGGCTTCATCGGGGTATTCAGCTCGGTCGCAGCCTCGATGGGCGGCGGTGTGCTGGCCTACGGCGCAATCATGGGCGCGTCCCTGATCGGCGGCCTGTTTGAGACCGTGCTGGGCTTCTTTCTGAAGCCGCTGCGCAAGCTGCTGCCCTCTGTCGTTACCGGCACGGTGGTGCTTTCCATCGGTCTGAGCTTGATTTCGGTCGGTGTAAATTCCTTCGGCGGCGGCAACACCGCGCAGGATTTCGGCTCGGTCGAAAACCTGCTGCTCGCCATCTTTGTGCTGGTCGTCATCCTGATCTGCAAGCACTCCGGCAGCACCTTTTTGAATTCCTCCTCGATTTTGGTGGGCATCATCTGCGGCTACATTGCAGCGTTTCTCATGGGCCTTGTTCTGCCCACCACGGCGCTGAACGCCGAGGGCGTTGCCTACACCAAGGCATGGGTGCTGAACTGGAATAAGGTGGCCGAGGCCAAATGGTTTGCATTGCCCGAGCTGATGCCGGTCAAGCCGGTGTTTGATATGCGCGCGATCGCACCGGTCATGATTATGTTCATCGTCACGGCGGTCGAAACCGTGGGCGATATTTCCGGCGTTATCATGGGCGGCATGGACCGCGAGGCCACCGACACTGAGCTGTCCGGCGGCGTCATCTGCGATGGTATCGGTTCCAGCTTTGCCGCACTGTTCGGCGTACTGCCCAACACCTCCTTCAGCCAGAATGTCGGCCTTGTCAGCATGACCAAGGTCGTCAACCGCTTTGCGCTGGCCACCGGCGGCATCTTCCTGATTCTCTGCGGTCTGGTGCCCAAGCTGGGCGCACTCGTCTCGATCATGCCGCAGTCGGTGCTGGGCGGCGCAGCTGTCATGATGTTCTCTTCGATCGTGGTAAGCGGTATTCAGCTCATCACCCGCGAGCCGCTGACCCCGCGCAGCCTGAGCATCGTCTCGGTAGCGCTCGGTCTCGGCTACGGCATCGGCGCCAACAACGGCATCCTTGCACACGCACCGCAGATGCTCTCTCTGGTATTCGGCGGCTCCGGCATCGTGCCCGCCGCACTCGTTGCCATCCTCTTGAATCTGGCCATTCCCAAGGACGAAAACGGCTAAAGTAAGCTTTTCTCAATAGCGGGCAGTGTAAAGCGCACTGCCCGCTATTGATTTTTTGTTGAAATTCAAACGCACAAAAGCACCTTTAGCACCCTATTGACATTTGGGTGCCAGACTGCTATTATATGACCGAAATATCGTAGAATCGTTGCTGGTGCGCCGTTTTGGCTGCAGGCAGCTTTTTTACGATCCAGCGGTTAGATTATTCTAACGCACATATACAAGCTGCCATGCTGCCGCCGGGCAGCTTTTCAAATAAGCAGCAGTTAGTTGTTGCAAACCGAGGAACCGAGCATTACGAAAAAGAATTTTTGGGACAGAAATGCAGCAAGGTATGCCTGCTTTATGCGCAAGAACGCAATAGCCTACGATCAATTATATGCATTGCTTCGCCCTGCTGTGTGGCACAAAGCCGTTTTGGAGGTGGCCACCGGCACAGGGCAGGTGGCAAAACATCTCCTGTGTTCTGCCGACCACATTGAGGCTACCGACGCCTCCGCAGCGATGATTGCGCAGGCAAAGCGGGGTAACTTTTCCTCCAAGCTGCATTTTTCTGTGCAGGATATGTTCCATCTGCCTTATGCTGACCAGTCCTTTGATGTTGTCATTGTCTCCAATGCACTGCACATTGTGCCGCACCCTGAGAAAGCCCTTATCGAGTTTCGCCGTGTGCTTAAAAACGATGGCACGCTGATTGCTCCTACCTTTACCCATGCAGAGAATTCCCCTTGGGGAAATCTTCAGGCCCTTGCGCTGAAAATTGCAGGCTTTCCGCTGCACAGCAGATGGACGAGTGCTGCGTATCTGGCATTTTTGCAGCAAAACGGCTGGACCGTTTGCAAAAGTGTTGTTTTGCAGAATTCCATTCCACTTACCTACGCAGAGTGTAAAAAAGTTGAAAGGAGATAAACGATGTCATTTTTTGAAAATACGAGAGACCCCAAAGGCTTCGGCGGCAGGCTGATGGTCACCATGATGAACCTTGCCCACACCCCCGTGGCGCTGTGGGGGCTTCACTTTCTGCATCTTGCGCCGGACGCAAAGGTGCTGGACTGCGGCTGCGGCGGCGGAGCGAATATCAAACGGCTGCTGAAAAGGTGTCCGCGCGGCATCGTAAAGGGCGTGGATTACTCTGCTGTCAGCGTCGAAAAATCCCGCCGTCTCAATGCAGAGGCGATTCAAAGGGATCGCTGTGTCATCTGGCAGGGCAGCGTGCAGCGCATCATTTTTGCCAGCGATTGGTTCGATGCAGTCACAGCGTTTGAAACCGTCTATTTCTGGCCGGACCTTGCAAAATGCTTCCGGGAGGTTTGGCGGGTTTTGAAGCCGGGCGGCACCTTCCTCATCTGCAATGAAGTCAACGGCGACACGGACAAAGACAAAAAATGGACAGAAATCATTGATGGCATGACCATCTACAAGGATACTGAGCTGAAAGCATATCTTGAGCAAGCGGGCTTTTGTGACATTGCGGTACACAAAAGCAAAACAGGCTGGCTGTGTTTGACCGCCGTAAAGCGAAGTGACTGTGGCTGCGGGAGGCAGGAGAATGAAGGTTTATGAATTTGGGGCGGATACCGCTCCGGTCATTTTGCTGCTGCCCGGCACCTGCTGCCACTGGAAAAGCAACTTTGGCCAAGTGATCCCTCTGTTGCAGCGGGATTTTCGCGTACTTTGCGTCAGCTATGATGGCTTTGACGAAACAGAAAGTACCGAATTTCCGACAATGCTTGCAGAAACCGAAAAAATCGAAGCCTACATCCTGAAAAACTGCGGCGGGCATATACGGGCCGCCTACGGCTGCTCTCTGGGCGGCTCTTTCGTGGGACTGCTGGCAGCACGGAAAAGCATACATATGGACTACGGTATTCTGGGCAGCTCCGACCTTGACCAATGCTCCAAGCTCGCGGCCAAATTACAAACGAATCTTCTCCTGCCGCTGATTTATCCGCTGATTCGGGACGGGCAGTTCAAAAGTTGCTTTCTGCAGAAGCGATTAGAAAAGTGCTCCGCGGAGAAGGGGGACTATGTCCGCGCTTTTATGGCGATGTTCGGTGCTGCACGCCCCTATGTGACGATGCAAAGCTGTAAAAACCAATTTTATTCCGACCTCATCACGCCCTTGCCGGAGGGAATTGATGTTCCCGGTACGGAGATTCATATTTTCTACGCGCTGAAAATGGGAGCGAAGTATCGCGCGCGTTATCAGCAGCATTTTGCGCACCCCGTAATTCATGAGCAGGATCTGCAGCATGAGGAGCTGCTGGCCTGTTACCCTTACAAATGGGCACAGCTTGTCAAAAGCATCATTGAACAGGGGGTATAAAGTACCTGTGTTTTTGTGTATATACCATAAAAGGAGGCGGCTTCATTGACGGAAACTTTTTGGGGGATTCTGATCCCCTTTTTGGGTACATCGCTGGGCGCAGCATGCGTATTTTTTATGCGGCGCGCTCTGGGAGATCTGGTGCAGCGCTCACTTGCAGGCTTTGCCGCCGGTGTGATGGTGGCGGCATCGGTCTGGAGCCTGCTGATCCCGGCAATCGAACAGTCGGAGAAGTTGGGACGGTTCGCCTTTTTCCCGGCGTTTGCCGGATTTTGGTTCGGCGTGCTGTTTTTGCTTGCCCTGGATCATCTGATACCCCACCTGCATGTCGGCAGTGAGGAGGCTGAGGGGCCAAAAAGCAGGCTGGGCCGCACTACGATGATGGTGCTGGCAGTGACCCTGCACAACATCCCGGAGGGCATGGCAGTCGGTGTGATGTACGCCGGCTTTCTCGCAGGCAGCGCACAGATCACCGCGGCGAGCGCGCTGGCCCTGTCCCTCGGCATAGCCATCCAGAATTTCCCGGAGGGCGCCATCATCTCGATGCCCCTGCGCGCCGAAGGGGAGAGCAAGGGCAGGGCCTTTGCAGGCGGTGTGCTTTCGGGCGTGGTTGAGCCAATCGGCGCAGTGGTGACGATTTTGGCCGCGCAGCTTGTGATACCGGCATTGCCTTACCTTTTGAGCTTTGCTGCGGGCGCGATGCTCTATGTCGTGGTGGAAGAGCTGATTCCCGAAATGTCACAGGGACGGCACTCTAACCTTGGCACAGTATTCTTTGCTGTCGGCTTCAGTGTGATGATGGTGCTGGATGTGGCACTGGGGTAACAGGAGCCTTACAACGCAGAAAATGCAAACAGCTTCACCCGGCCCGACACAAAGTCGGTCAGAAAAGGTCCAGCATGGTATCCAGATACAACTCCTCGCGGACAGCCAGCTGATATTCCGGCTTGGTCAGGTAGTGAAGCAAAAATTCAAGGATCAGCGCACTGCCAAGGCCGCGCCCCTCGATCTTGAATTGGGTGAAGCCCCTCGGCAGGTAGGTATCCCGGATGGCCTTGATGCCGATAAAGCCGGGGTTCGCCATCGCCCGGGAGAAGCGATACCCATCCGCTGCGCCGGGGGCGCTGCAGTAATGCTCCGGGCCGGGCAGACCTAGATTTTTGCGGCTGACGGCCTCATAGCAGGCTCTGCGTTCCGTGCATCCGAACCAGCAGCACTCATTGCAGAGGAATTCCACCTTGTCCTTCTGGGACTGGGGCAGCGCTGCAAGTCGGTCAAATGCTCGGTTCAGCCGGAAATCCGGCACGACATAGCGAAACTCGGGCCGTGCCAGCTCCCGCTGCAAATCGTTGAAGTCTGTCAGCACTTTTGTGGTTGAGGATACAAGATACAGCGATGGATAGTTCTTTTTCAGGTACTGCGTCAGCAGCTCAGCATGAACGATGGCGCCGTTTTGCGGGTCATTTTGTTCCTGAAACAGTCGGCAGAGCGCATTGCAGTCCGGGTCTGTGAGATGCTCCGGGCGCAGTAATGAATTGCTGAGTGTCAGCCGCGCCGAGATGCCGTATTCACGCGTCAGCGCCAGCACCTCATGCGGGGTGCGGTCACTGTACTCGACCCGTCCACCTGCCCATAAGCAGTCAGACGGTGCGCCGTAGATCGAGCCGATGGCGCACCAGTCGTAAAAATACTCCCGGTGCGCACGATAAAGCGGCAAAAACGCCGCATACAGGTCATAAAATTCAAACAGACCGGGCAGATGAAACAGGGCTGTGCCCTGGTGAGGTGTTTCCATAGAGGGGACCTTTCCTGGCCGCACAGGCGGCCCGATGGGATATATTTATTATACCAGCAATCCTGCCGGAATGCAAAGCGAAGCGCCTCGTCAGCCAAAACAACCGATGCAGCGCTTTTTATCGGTTTATAGGTAATGGCCTTCGGCCTTTTGTGCCAAATTCCGAAGGCCGTTGACGCAGCATAAACAGGTGTGGTACTGTATCCTCAATCGGCATTGGCCGAATGGAAGAAAAGAAAGATGCTTAAGGCAACACCGCACAATTCCCGCCTAACGGCTTAAGCACCGCTCCGGCGGATCTCCGCGCCAAGAGC
>OLFM01000412.1_pt1 | contig 10480 bp, 7 predicted proteins | sample 1609021 | NCBI WGS metagenome assembly OLFM01 (sample SAMN02675044, study PRJEB24791) | human gut metagenome, SKBSTL002 | isolation source: stool | host: Homo sapiens | place: USA | reverse complement strand
CCAGCCAGTGGCCGTGGCAGTCCCGCGCAATGCGCTCCCGGCGCCCCACCAGCCGGAAGCCGCACTTGGCGTGCAGGGCGCGGCTGGCGGTGTTGTCCTGTAAAACAGTGGATTGCAGCGTCCAGTACCCGGCCTTTTCAGCGGCGGCGCACAGCGCGCTCAACAGCTGAAAGCCCAGCCCGTGCCCACGGAACTGCTCGCCTACATAGATGCTTACCTCGGCCACGCCCCGGTAACACCACCGGGGGTCTACCCGGTGCAAAGCACACCACCCTGCCAGCACCCCGCCGGAAAGAATGACCAGACGGCACTCCTTTGTGTGGGAAGCGTCCCACGCGGTATAGGGAGGGCATTCGGTCTGGAAGGTGGCGTATTCCGTGGCAATGCCCTCAACATAAATTCTGGAGACCGCGCCCCAGTCCTCCGGCGTCATAGGCCGGATGATGATCTTATCCATACTTTCATCCTCGGCGGGCCGAAAATTGCCCGCATTCTCTTTCCACTCCCGGATAAATTTCAGTATAGCAGAATTTGCCGCGCGGTACAAGAAGCGGACTGCACAGAAATTGCTTTGACATCCTACTTGTTTGTGATACAATAAGGGAACAAGAATGCGGCGCGGGGGGTGCGCCGTCTCTCATGGAGGATGTATGAGAAAAACTGTCCGGGTACTGCTGTGTATGGTTTGGCTTATGCTTTGCGCGGCGCTGCCTGCCTTTGGCGCAGAGAGCGCACCCCATGTCACGGCAGAAACTACAATGGCTCAGCTGCGCGCAAACCCGGCGATCCAGGGAACCGGCTATTATACATATTGCCGTGAGATGACGCCGCTGATGGTGGAACGCTGGAAAAACAAGACCTTGCACGATTATTTTGGCGACACCGACCGGGAATCCGGCATTGCTGCGCTGAACCTTATCATTGATAACTATAATAAGGGCGTCAAGGTCACCTATCAGGTCTACACTCCTGAGGAGATCGAACACAATTCCAGTCTGGGCTGTGTGCAGCTGTTTTATTATCCGGCCGAGACCCCCAACGCCAAAACCGCTATCGTAGTGCCCGGCAACGCCTTGACCGCAACCTCGGAGATGGGTGAGGGCGGCTCCACGGCCTACGAGCTGCATAACCGGGGCTATGCCGTGTTCGTGTTGCGCTACCGCACCTTTTTGGATCTGGGCAATAACGCCCCGCTGGAGGATCTGGCAAGGGCGGTGCAGCTGGTGACAAGCCTTGACGAGGAGCTTTCCATCCATACACAGGGCTATGCGCTGGTGGGCTACTCCTCTGGCGGCCAGCTTGTGGGCGTGTTCGCAAATAAGGAGCGCGGCTACGGCCATTACGGCGCTGCAAAACCCGGTGCACTGCTGTTGGCTTATCCGGTAGTGAACTTTTCAGAGGTAAAGATCGCGTATCAGGCGCTTATGGATACCGGCAACTATGGGTGGCACTATTACTGCTCCAGTGTGGCAGATCTTATCACGGACGATTATCCGCCGGTATTTTTCTGGTACGGGAAGGACGACAAGGTGCTGCCCTGGATGATCAATCAGGTGCAGGGCCCGGCGCTGCAAGCGGCGCTGGAAGCCCACAAGGTGCCTTATGTTATGAAGGTGTTTGAGTCTGCGCCGCATAGCATCGGGGTGGGCTATACCACCGATGCCGAGGGCTGGCTGACAGATGCCGTGGCTTTCTGGGAGCAGCAGACCGCTGCCTGACCATAAATAGAAAAGGAGTAGAACATGATGGATCAGAATACTTGTTTTGCATACCTGAATATGGAGCTGCCGGATGACATCCGCCGCCTGAAAGAGGCCGGTTACTACGACGCCGCCATTGCGCGCATTGATGCCTGTCTGGCTGAGGACTGGACTGCCAGCCAGAACCAGCCCCTGCACCCACAGGGCGCGCTGCCGGTAAACCCCACCCCCCACGGCGTGGATGCGTGGCGGCAGGGTCTGCTGGCGCACCGGGAGATTTTGCGCCGTCTGCCGCGGGACTACACCCTGACCGCCGACCAGCTGCTGAACAAGCTGCAGGCCACCCTGCGGGACTTTACCGCCGAGGAGTTCGCCGCACTGGACGCTGCCGGGCAGATGGACTGGCGCTTTGTGGAAGGGCAGAAGCGCTATATCTACCGCGCCGCCGAAACGCTGGTGGCTACCCATCCCGACCTTGCCGCCCGTCAGCTGGACCCGCCCGTCCCGGAGCGCAGCTGGGATCGTTTTGAGCCCCAGCACGACCAGATGGTGCGCACCGGCGCAGCCAGCGCAGACATCACCCTGCGCACCAGCATCGGCATGACCGACGAAACCTTTGCCCGCGCCCTTGCCGCCGCAAAGGCCAAGGGCAGAAACACCGTGCACGTCAAGGTGTGGCTGCCGCTGCCTGCTGCCTGCCCGGCACAGAGCAATATCACGCTGGACAGCTTTACCGCCCAGCCTACCTATATCGCACCGGAGACCGCACCCCAGCGCACCGCGTACTGGGAGGCAGACCTTGCCGAGAACTGCCGCTTTGGGGCACAGTACAGCTACCGCAGTACTGCGCACTACGCTGCCCCGCTGGAAATGCAGGCCGACCCGGTGCAGCCGGATTTTGACACCGCCGAGCAGCTGCCCCACATCGCCTTTACCCCCTATATGAAGGCACTGGCTGCGCAGCTGACCGAGGGTATCACCGACCCGGTGCAGAAGGCAAAGCGCATTTATGATTTTGTCACCCTGAATGTGCACTACCACTTCCAGCCTATGTATTTTGTACACGAGAACATCACCGATAACTGTGCCCGCAGCCGCCGGGGCGATTGCGGCGTGATGGCCGCTACCTTCATCACTCTTTGCCGCATTGCAGGCATCCCGGCAAAGTGGCAGAGCGGCATGGTGGCACGGCCGGAGACAGCCGGCTGCCACGACTGGGCAATGTTCTATATTGCCCCCAAGGGCTGGATGTATGCCGATTGCTCTGCCGGTGCCTCCATGGCGCGTGCGGGCAACGAGAAGATGCGTCTGCACTACTTCGGCAATCTGGACACCGACCGCATGGTGGCCAACAGCGACATCTGCGCGCCTTTCGACCCGCCCATGTGCTCCTTCCGCGCCGACCCCTGTGATAATCAGGTAGGCGAGATGGAGGTAGACGGCGTGGGTCTGTACGGCCAGCAGGTGGAGACCACGCAGGAGATCGTAAAGCATCAGGAAGTATAAGCACATCCGGGTCTGCCATTACCGCAAGACCCGGATTTTTGAGTTAAAAGGAGAATGTCTATGGAATTTTTGGCAGGACTGTACACGCTTCTGCTGGTGGCCATCTGCCTGCTGCAGGCGCTTTTGCTGCACCGCACCGGCAAGCCCGCCGCCCGGCAGGACGACGAAGCCCTGAAGGAGTGGCTGCGCCAGCAGCTGGAAGCACAGGCGCGGGTGTTGGAAGAAAAGCAGGCGCAGCAGGCACAGCAGAATCTGGCCGCGATGGCGCACATCAGCGATACCCTGCAAACCGCAGTGCAGAGCATGAGCAGCACCCTGACGGCAGGGCAGAACACCCAGCAGCAGACCATGGAGCAGCGCTTGCAGGGGCTGGAGGCCTCCAACGCCCGCAAGCTGGAAGAGATGCGCAAAGCGCTGGCAGACGGCCTTGCCGCCATGCAGGCACAGAACGCCCAGAAGCTGGACGAGATCCGCCACACCGTGGACGAGCAATTGCAGGACGCACTGCAAAAGCGGGTGACCGAAAGCTTTAAGGCGGTCAACGACCAGCTGGAGCAGGTGTACAAGGGCTTGGGTGAGATGCAGAGCCTTGCCGCCGATGTGGGCGGGCTGAAGCAGGTGCTCTCCGGAGTCAAGACCCGCGGCATTCTGGGCGAGATCCAGCTGGGCGCGATTCTGGAAGAGATCCTTGCGCCGGAGCAGTACGACACCAACGTGGCCACCATCCCCGGCAGCACCCAGCGGGTGGAGTACGCCATCCGTATGCCCGGTGTGGACGGCAACAGCGTCTGGCTGCCCATCGACTCCAAATTTCCCGGCGATACCTACGCACACCTGCAGGACGCGCAGGCTTCCGGCGATGCACAGGCAGTGGAAAACGCCCGCCACGCGCTGGAGCTGGTGCTGCGCAGCGAGGCAAAGGATATCCGGGAAAAATATGTGGAGCCGCCCTATACCACGGCCTTCGGCATCCTGTTTCTGCCCTTTGAAGGTCTGTATGCCGAGGTGGTGAACGCCGGGCTGCTGGAGGTTTTGCAGCGGGATTATCAGGTGAACGTGGCCGGCCCCAGCACTATGGCAGCATTGCTCAACAGCTTGCAAATGGGCTTCAAGACCCTTGCCATCCAGAAGCGCTCCGGCGAGGTGTGGCAGCTGCTGGGTGCAGTCAAGACCGAGTTCGATAAGTTTGGGCAGGGACTTTCCAAAATGCAGCAGCGCCTGCGCCAGACGGACGAAGAACTGGACAACCTTATCGGGGTGCGCAGCCGCGCCATCAGCCGCAAGCTGCGTGCAGTGCAGACACTGGACGAGAACACCGCTGCCACCCTGCTGGAACTGGACACCGAGCCGGGCAGACCGGTAACGGCACGTCTGCCGGAGAGCGGGGAAGAGCTTTGATGCGCAGAAGCTCCCCGCATTATCCCTTGCGAAATTTCTGACGATGTGCTACAATAGGAATTGTTCTCAGAAATATTTGCCAATTTACGGCACAAGATAAACCCAAAAGGAGTCTGAACGGTATGAGCATGAAAAAAATCAGCGAAGCCATCCTTGGTGTGGGCGTGGACGATACCACCATCGACCTGTTCGAGAGCCAGTATCCGGTGCCCACCGGGGTCAGCTATAATTCCTATGTTATTCTGGACGAAAAGACCACCATTCTGGACACGGTGGACGCCCGCGCTACTGAGCCTTGGCTGGAAAACCTTGCCGAGGCACTGGGCGATTGCAAGCCCGCCTATCTGGTAGTCTCCCACATGGAGCCGGATCACGGTGCCAACGTGGCAAAGCTGGCAGCCCTCTACCCGGAGATGCAGGTGGTAGGCAACGCCAAGACCTTCCAGTATATGGAGCAGTTCTTTGGCGCAGATGCCATTGCCCCGGAGCGCCGCGTGGTGGTGAAAGATGGCGAGAGCCTGAGCCTTGGCACCCACACTCTTACCTTTGTGTTTGCTCCCATGGTGCACTGGCCGGAGGTCATGGTCAGCTACGAGAGCAGCGAGAAGGTACTGTTCTCTGCCGATGGCTTTGGCCGCTTTGGTGCAGTGGCAAAGTTTGACGAAAACGCCGACTGGGCCAGCGAAGCCCGCCGCTACTACCTGAACATTGTGGGCAAGTACGGCCCGCAGGTGCAGGCATTGCTCAAAAAGGCTGCGGCACTGGACATCAAGACGATCTGCCCGCTGCACGGCCCGGTGCTTACCGGTGATCTGAGCAAGTACCTGAACTACTACGATCTCTGGTCCAGCTATAAGGCAGAGGAGCCGGAAAAGATTCTGGTAGCCAGCGCCTCCATCCACGGCCACACCCGTGCCGCTGCCCACACCATGGCTGAAAAGCTGCGCGCACAGGGCGCAAAGGTGGTGGAGATGGATCTGACCCGCACGGATGTTTCCTATGCCGTTACCGAAGCCTTCCGCTGCGGTAAGATCGTGCTGGCCTGTGCCACCTACGACGGTTTCCTCTTCCCGCCGATGGAGAATCTGCTGACTCACCTCAAGACCAAGAGCTTCCAGAACCGCACCGTCGGCCTGATGGAAAACGGTACTTGGGCACCCATGGCTGCAAAGCTTATGCGCGCCGAGCTGGAGAGCATGAAGAACATCACTCTCTGCGAGAACGTGGTCACCATCCGCTCTGCCGCCAATGCCGCTGCCGAGGCGCAGATGGACGCCCTTGCCGCAGAGCTCGTTGCAAAGTAACACGGCATAAAATCAAGTAAGCGCAAACACTCCCGGGACTTTCTACCAAAGCCCGGGAGTGTTTTTTGTTCCATTATCTGCTAGATTATGAGCGGGAAACACGAAATTTTACGTCATTTTTTGAAATGGACACAAACAAAAAAAGCGGTGAAACGAACAAATTTTGAACGTTTCACCGCTATATTTTGGAGCAGGATACGGGACTCGAACCCGCCGCCTACTGCTTGGGAAGCAGTCGCTCTACCGGATGAGCTAACCCTGCAAGTGCTCCATTATTGTAACAAAGCAGGGCAGGAATGTCAAGGCTTTTCCGCACGAAATTTGTGGTCAGCTCATTTTGGCCCATGTCAGGTCCAGCACCGGGAAAAACGGGTCGAATACCAAGTCGCGCACGCCGTTCGCCAGCAGCAGACGCTTTTGCTGCGCCATCAGGGGCACCACGGTGCAGCTTTCCAGCAGCTGCTGCTCACACTGCGCCAGCAGGGCACAGCGGGCTTTGCCGGTCTGCTGGGCGCTCAGTGCCAGCCGGTCGGCATAAACGGTATCGGCATAGCCGGTCAGACTGCCGCCTGCGGTGGTGAACTGCTGCAGCATCTGGTACACACTGCCGCCCTCGGCACGGATGGGCGCAAGGGCAATGGTGTATTTCCCGGCGGCAATGCGGGCGTCAAACTCGTCCTGTTCTACCTCTTCCACCGAGAAGAACAGGGAGCACTCCTTTTGCCATGCACTGTTGATCTGGTCGGCCAGTTCGGTCAGCCCAGCACTCTTGGGCAGCAGCAGGGTCACACCGGAAAAATCTGAGGTAGCCATGCCCTGCCGCGCAGCCAGATACAAAGCCTTAGGTTCAGAGATGGTGGGCAGGGGATCGCCGGCAGTTTCGCGGTAGTCCAGCCCATCCACGGTCAGCCCCTCCGGCACAAGCCCCTTTGCGGCTGTGTATAGGCCGCTGGAGGGCACATCGGCGTTTTCCCGGGCAATACCGGCCAGCGCCTGCCGCAGCTGCTGGTTCTGGAACACCGACCCCTCCGCCGCGTTGAACAGCAGCGCCCATGTGGTGTCGGAGTAGCTTACGGTCTGTAAGCTGGTGGCCTCGCCGCTCTCATCCAGCGCGGCAGAGCATTTGTCGTCAGCAATAAGCTGGGCTGCGCTTTTGCCGCTGCCGCTGGTGTCCTGCACCAGACGCAGACTGCCGACCAGCGGGCTTTCCACGGTGCGGCGCAAAAACAGGCCGTTTGCCGTCCAGTTATACAGATAAAAGCTCCCGCTGGAAAGCGTAGTCTTGTCGGTCAGCCCATAGGTGCCCCGGGTGCTCTCAAAAAAGGCCTCGTCACAGGGGGCTGCACCGGGCATGGCCAGCTTTGCCAAAAAGTTATCGTCCCGCTCGCTCAGCCGGAACACCAACGACAGTGCCCCATTGGCTGAAACGCCCAGACTGCTTTCGTCCGCCAGCCCCGCCAGCACGGCGGCGCTGTTCTGAATAGCCGAAAACTCCACCGCATAGGGCGAGGCGGTATCGGCGCGGAAAATACGCCGGAAGGCGAACACAAAATCCTCGGCGGTAATATCGTACTCTGTAGCTGCACCCTTGGCGGCAGCGTAGCGCAAGCCGTCCTTCAGGGTAAAGGTGTAGGTCAGCCCGTCCGGGGACACCGTCCACTCTTCGCAGAGCCCCGGCACAAGCTCGCCGTCCGGGTCTTTGCGCACCAGCGTGCCGTACAGATTCTCGCAGGCGATGACATCCGACGCACCGGAGGCCACCTGCGGGTCCAAATTTGCAGGGATGCTGTCCACGAACCAAGTAAAGCTGGCAGAGTTTGTGGAACTGCCGCAGCCGGTCAGGGCAAAAAGAAACGCAGCAGCCAGCACCGCTGCGGTAAAACGCAACCATCGTTTCAAAAAGAATAACCTCATTCCGTTTATCTTCGCGCAGAAACGGCAAAAAGCGCTCTGCAACGACAAGTGTAGCAGAAAGCAACAGAAAAAACAATTGCCTTTTTGTGAATTTATCGGGCTTTTTGAAGCAGACTGTGCGGTTTTCCGTTGCCAATTGCGCACAAATGGACTATAATGGTACAGCAAAGTGATCCCCGCGCTGCCCGTGCGGCGCGGTGTTATACCATGATCCTATTAGAGGAGGAACTGTTTTTATGCAGAAAGATCAGCAGAAGCTTGCCCAGCTTATTCAGGGCAAAAAGGTCGCCTTTATCGGCGCAGGCGTCAGCCACAAGACCCTCATCAAGGAGTTTGTGGAGCTGGGCGCTCATGTGACCCTGTGCGACCAGAAAAAGAGCGTGGAGGACTTTGGCGATTACGCCGCCACCATCCGGGAGTTGGGCATCGACCTGAGCCTTGGCGAAAACTATCTGGACGGCTTCAAGGGACAGGACATCATCATGCGCACCCCGGGCTTTGTGGGTTACTTTGAAAAGCCCCTGCAGGATGCCATGGCCGCCGGCACCATGGTCACCAGTGAGGTGGAACTGTTCTTCGATTTCTGCCCCTGCGAGATCGTAGCAGTGACCGGTTCGGACGGCAAGACCACCACCACCACCCTTATCTCCAAGTTCTACGAGGCCGCAGGCCGCAAGGTGCACTTGGGCGGCAATATCGGCGCAGCACTGCTGCCCATGCTGCCGGAGGTGTCCCCGGAGGATGTGGCTGTGGTAGAGCTGTCCAGCTTCCAGCTGATCAGTATGCACGCCAGCCCCAACATTGCGGTGGTCACCAACGTGACCCCGAACCATCTGGATCACCACAAGGATATGCAGGAATACATTGATGCAAAGCGCAATATCCTGCTGTACCAGAAGCAGCCCTGCCGCGCCGTGCTGGGCTATGAGAACGAGATCAGCCGCTCCATGCAGGCAGACTGCAAGGGCAAGCAGGTGTGGTTCACCCGTCTGCACGATACCGACAACGGTGCCTTCCTGCGCAAGGAGGACGGCATGCTCTGCATGGCCGAGGATGGTGTCGTGACCCCCTTCCTTGCCCAGAAGGATGTCAAGCTGCGCGGTCTGCACAACATTGAAAACCTGCTGGCTGCTGCCGCTGCCGTGTGGGGCGAGGTGCCCGTAGAAGCCATCCGTCAGGTGGGCAGCACCTTTACCGGCGTGGAGCACCGCATCGAGCCGGTGCGTACTCTGGACGGCGTGCTGTACTATAACGATTCCATCGGCACCAGCCCCACCCGCACCATTGCCGGTCTGCGCAGCTTTGACCGGAAGGTCATCCTCATCGCAGGCGGCTACGATAAGCACATCCCCTACGAGCCGCTGGCACCGGAGATCATCGCCCACGTCAAAAATCTGGTGCTGATGGGCGCGACTGGCCCCCGCATCGAGCAGGCTGTACGGGAGTGCTCCGGCTTTGACGAGGCCGCTCTGCCCATTCAGCATGCAGACAATATGCAGCACGCCGTAGAGCTGGCGCGTGCCGCCGCAAAGCCCGGCGATATCATCATCCTGTCCCCGGCAAGTGCTTCTTTTGACCTGTACCCCAACTTTGAGGTGCGCGGCCGCGAGTTCAAAAAGATTGTCAACGCGCTCAAGTGATTGCACAGGTAAAGGATGCAAAGCGCCGTACCCGGTTCGCGAATGCCTGCCGGGGTCTGCCGGTGCTGGACGCTCTGCTGCCGCTGGACTGTGCGCTCTTTCGCAAAAGTCAGCCGTGGCGGTTTTACGCGGGCCCCACACTGGCACTGGAACTTTCCGGCAGCACGGCATGGCTGGCCGGGCACGCAAACCCCGCAGAACTGGCAGGCTTTTTGTCCTTCTGCGGGTGCGAGAGTGCCATTCTGGACGAAGCTGTTTGCCCGCCGCCGGATGGCTGGCGTAAGGCAGAAACGCTGACCGTGTTCGCTTTGCCGCAGGCTGGGCCGCTGCCCCTGCCTGCCGTGGACGAAGCTTTGTGGGCACAGCTATCCCTCTGCCGGGAAGCACCCGCCGCCCGGGTGGCAGCAGCGCTTTACCAAGCAGACCTCACCCGGCAGGCAGACTTTTACTCAGAACTGTGCACAAAGCGCAGCCGGGGCAGGGCAGTGGCATGGACGCTGGAGCAGGGGAGTACAGCAGCCCTGATCTATACAGCAGGTACAGTTGCAGAGGTACCGAAGAACCTGATGGGTTCCGGACGTACACTTGCACTTCATATGTATGTGCTGTCAGGAGAAGGTCTTCATATGAATCAGGCATCTGCGACAGCAGTTGTTATTCTGGCATTTGTTCTTGTAATTAATTTCCTGTCCGGAGCAGTTGCCAAACGAATTGCGAAAGGATAAGAAAAATGAGTCAAAGTGCAAAAATAACAGTCGAAAATATGAATCTGTATTATGGGAAATTTCATGCATTAAAGAATATCAATATGGAAATTCCGGAAAAGGAAATTACTGCTTTTATCGGTCCCAGTGGATGTGGTAAATCTACACTTCTGAAATCCCTGAACCGTATGAACGACCTGGTAGAGGGATGCGTGATTACTGGTAAGGTACAGCTTGACGGTGAAGATATTTACGGAGATATGGATGTCAATCTCCTGAGAAAAAGAGTGGGAATGGTATTCCAGAAGCCTAAT
>OLFM01000409.1_pt1 | contig 10578 bp, 8 predicted proteins | sample 1609021 | NCBI WGS metagenome assembly OLFM01 (sample SAMN02675044, study PRJEB24791) | human gut metagenome, SKBSTL002 | isolation source: stool | host: Homo sapiens | place: USA | reverse complement strand
GTAGGGGCGTTCATTGGACGCCCGCCAAGTAATGACAGAAAATTTATGATGAAAACAAACTGTATAAATGAGATACAGTTACCAAAATAATACAGTTGAAAAGAGGTCAGCATTGCTGACCTCTTTTTTATGTAATTCTAAAAATGCACTCGCATTCTGAAAAGTTATGTGCGTGCCGAGTAATGCTCGGGAATAATAAGTTTTAGAAAAATGAAACTGTCTACACGAACCGGGTGCGAGACACTCGCATCAGTCAACCTTTGGCAAGCCGTCAAAGCCCTGCTGGAGGTCGGCGTCTGTCGGAATGTAGTCGCTCATTTCGCCGTCATTATACTTCTGATAAGCAACCATATCAAAGTAGCCTGTACCTGTAAGACCGAAGAGAATTGTCTTTTCTTCGCCTGTTTCCTTGCACTTGAGAGCCTCGTCAATTGCAACTCTGATTGCGTGACTGCTTTCAGGAGCAGGGAGAATACCCTCAACTCTTGCAAACTGCTCTGCTGCTGCAAATACGCTTGTCTGCTCAACTGCTCTTGCCTCCATAAGGCCGTCATGATACAGCTGAGAAAGTGTTGAACTCATACCGTGGAAACGAAGTCCGCCTGCGTGGTTGGCTGACGGAATAAATCCGCTGCCGAGCGTGTACATCTTTGCGAGAGGACAAATCATACCTGTGTCGCAGAAGTCATATGCAAACTTACCTCTTGTAAGGCTTGGGCATGATGCCGGCTCAACAGCGATAAACTTGTAGTCATTTTCGCCACGGAGCTTTTCACCCATAAACGGAGAGATAAGACCACCGAGGTTTGAACCGCCGCCTGCACAGCCGATGATAATGTCAGGCTTTACATCGTACTTTTCGAGAGCGGCTTTTGCTTCAAGACCGATAACGGACTGATGAAGAAGTACCTGATTAAGCACACTTCCGAGTACATAACGGTAGCCGTCTGTATGAGTTGCAACCTCAACAGCCTCAGAAATAGCACAGCCAAGGCTTCCTGTTGTACCGGGGTGAGCCTCAAGAATCTTTCTGCCGACTTCCGTTGTTGTTGACGGTGACGGAGTAACGCTTGCACCGTAGGTTCTCATAACCTCTCTTCTGAAAGGCTTTTGCTCGTATGAAACCTTTACCATAAATACCTTGCAGTCAAGGCCGAAATATGAACAAGCCATTGAAAGGGCAGTACCCCACTGACCTGCGCCTGTTTCGGTTGTAACACCTTTAAGTCCCTGCTTTTTAGCGTAGTAAGCCTGAGCAATTGCGCTGTTGAGCTTGTGGCTTCCGCTTGTGTTGTTGCCCTCGAATTTGTAGTAAATCTTTGCGGGAGTGTCAAGAGCCTTTTCAAGAAAATATGCTCTTATAAGCGGAGATGGACGGTACATTTTATAGAAGTTCTGAATCTCTTCCGGAATGTCAATGTATGCGTCTGTATCGTCAAGCTCCTGATCAATAAGCTCATCACAGAACACGGGAGCAAGGTCTGCGTGTGTCATAGGCTTGAGTGTTGCAGGGTTTAAAAGCGGAGCAGGTTTGTTTTTCATATCTGCACGAACATTGTACCATTTTGTCGGGATTTCGCTTTCGTCAAGGTATATTTTGTATGGGATTTTGTTTTCAGCCACTAAAATGACCTCCTTGGAATAATATTTCTCTGTAAATCTTATGTAAGTTGATTTTGAAATTTTGCAGGATTTATTTTACATCCTGCACACTTCTGTAATATTGTACCACAAATAAAAGGCTTTGTCACGCAAATTTGTAAAAATTTATTTCAGCATACAAAACCTATATTTTTATTTACACTTTTTTTACAATTGACAAACAGCGTATTTTACAAAACAGTCATAGACTGATGTTGTACGAAAGAGGTACACAAATGATATGAAATTAAGGAGAAAATTCAAATGAATTCTATGACTAAAAAAATTACGGCAACAGCATTATTCGGTGTTCTTGCAGTTTCTGCATTTGCAGGCTGCGGCGGTGCAGGCTCTTCATCAAACGGTTCATCCGACGCAGGTTCGGACGCAGCAAAGTTTGACGCATCAAAAACAATCTCTGTTGTAACAAGAGAAGAAGGCTCAGGCACAAGAGATGCATTCACAGAGCTTACAGGCGTTCTTGTTAAGGACGGCGACAACAAGACAGACAACACAACTACTTCGGCTGTAACAATCAACAGCACAGAGGCTGTTATCACAAATGTTAAGGATAACGAGGCGGCAATCGGTTACATTTCACTCGGTTCACTCAACGATACGGTAAAGGCTCTTAAAATCGGCGGTGTTGAGGCAACAGCCGATAATGTAAAATCAGGCGACTATGCAGTAAGCCGTCCGTTCAACATTGCTTACAAGGGCGAACTCAGCGATGTTGCTAAGGATTTTGTTGATTACATAATGAGCTCAGACGGTCAGAAGATTGTTTCGGATAACGGTTATGTAACAGTTTCGGAAAATGCCGCATACAGCGGTAAGAAGCCGTCAGGCAAAATCAGCGTAGCAGGTTCTTCTTCTGTATCACCTGTAATGGAAAAGCTTGCAGAGGCTTATCAGCAGGTAAACACAAACGCTAAGGTTGAAATCCAGACATCCGACTCATCGGCAGGTATGCAGTCAGCTATGGGCGGTACATGTGATATCGGTATGGCGTCCCGTGACCTTAAGGATGAGGAAAAGAGCGCACTCAAGGTTGAAACAATCGCAAAAGACGGTATCGCAGTAATCGTAAACAATGCAAACACATGTGACGACCTCACACTTGATCAGGTAAAATCAATTTACACAGGTGAAACAACTGTTTGGAGTGACATAATTAAATGAGATTAAACAGATTTCGTGAAAAGGCAATGCAGGGAGTTTTCTTCCTCACAGCTGTAACAAGTATAGCGGCGGTTGTCATAATCTGTATATTCTTATTCTGTAACGGTGTTCCTGCAATGGCAGAAATAGGCTTCTTTGATTTCGTAGGCGGACAGAAATGGGCGCCTACGAATGTGCCTGCATCATATGGAATTTTTGATATGATTATCGCAAGCATATATGTTACTGCGGGAGCAATCATAATCGGTGTTCCGATAGGAATTCTCACAGCAGTATTTCTTGCAAGATTTTGTCCTGCACCGCTTTACAAGGTGCTTAAACCGGCAACAGAGCTTTTGGCAGGCATCCCATCAATTGTTTACGGCTTCTTCGGACTTATGGTAGTTGTACCGTTCATCCGTGATAACTTCGGCGGTGACGGTTCAAGCTGGCTTGCGGCGTCAATCGTACTCGGAGTTATGATTCTTCCGACAATCATCGGTGTGTCAGAGTCGGCAATCCGAGCAGTTCCCGAAAGCTACTACGAAGGTGCTCTGGCACTTGGTGCTACAAAGGAAAGAAGTGTGTTCAAGACAATTCTTCCGGCATCAAAATCAGGCGTTCTTGCAGGAGTTGTTCTCGGTATAGGCAGAGCGTTGGGCGAAACAATGGCAGTTGTACTCATTGCAGGCAATCAGGTTCAGATTCCGCACAGCGTTACGGACGGACTTCGTACCTTGACCGCAAACATTGTTCTTGAAATGGGTTATTCAACAGGCTTGCACCGTCAGGCACTTATTGCAACGGCTGTTGTTCTGTTCGTATTTGTTCTGCTCATCACACTTTCAATGCAGGCTATAAAGAGTAGGAGTGAAAAGCGTGGCTAACAGCGATAACATAAAAAACGATGCCGCTTTGGTTGATGTGTCACAGATTAAGGCAATCAACAAAGTATCGTTTAAACAGAGAATGAAGGCCTACAAAAGAAAGCCCCTTTCACTTGTACTGCTCATTCTTGTAGGTCTTGCGGCGGCACTTTCTGCGGCGGCTCTCATATTTATCATTGTCTATGTTCTTGTGCGAGGTGTTCCGAACCTTACCCCCGAGCTGTTCTCACTTGAGTACAACAGCGACAATGTATCGTGTATGCCGTCAATTATCAACACAATTGTTCTTACGCTTGTAACCCTTATAATTTCCGTACCGTTCGGTGTGGGAGCGGCAATCTATCTTGCCGAGTATGCAAAGCGTGGCAACAAGCTTGTTAAGGTAATAAGAACAATGGCAGAAACCCTTGCCGGTATTCCGTCAATTGTTTACGGTCTTTTCGGTATGCTTTTCTTTGTGTATGCCCTTAACTGGGGTTATTCACTTCTTGCCGGTGCATTTACGCTTGCAATTATGGTGCTTCCCACAATTATGCGTACAACCGAGGAGGCACTTCTCACAGTTCCCGATTCATACCGTGAGGGCAGTTACGGACTTGGTTCGGGCAAGCTCAGAACAATTATGAGAATTATTCTTCCGAGTGCGATGCCCGGTATTCTTGCCGGAATCATTCTTGCTGTCGGCAGAATAGTTGGCGAAACAGCCGCACTTATTTATACTTACGGTTCGGCAACAGGCTATGCGGCAGGCCCTCTCAATTCGGGACGGTCACTTGCCGTTCATATGTATGTACTTACCAACGAAGGACTTCATACAGATCAGGCATGGGGTACCGCAGTTGTACTTCTTGTACTTGTTTTTGCAATCAATACACTCTCGGCATTTGTTGCAAAGAAACTCGGAAACAACAAGAAGTAACAGGAAAGGATAATTATTTTACAATGGATAAATTTACCATAGAAAACATGAATCTTTACTACGGAAAATTTCATGCGTTAAAGGATGTAAATATCCGTATGAAGAAAAACAGAATCACAGCCTTCATCGGTCCGTCAGGCTGCGGTAAGTCAACTCTTTTAAAGTCGCTCAACAGAATGAACGACCTTGTTGAGGGTTGTAAGATAACAGGCGACATTCGCCTTGATAACGAGGATATTTACGGTGATATGGATGTGAATATCCTCCGCAAAAGGGTTGGTATGGTGTTCCAGAAAGCCAATCCGTTCCCGATGAGCATTTACGATAACATCGCCTTCGGTCCTCGTACACACGGAATCAAAAGCAAGAAAGAACTTGACAGGATTGTTGAAGAATCTCTGCGTGACGCCGCAATCTGGGATGAGCTTAAAGACAGACTCAAAAAGAGCGCTCTCGGACTTTCGGGCGGTCAGCAACAAAGACTTTGTATTGCAAGAGCACTTGCCGTAAAACCCGAAGTTCTGCTTATGGACGAGGCAACCTCTGCACTTGATCCTATTTCAACGGGTAAAATTGAGGAGCTTTGCCTTAAACTGAAAAACGATTATACAATCGTTATGGTAACACATAATATGCAGCAGGCTTTGCGTATTTCAGATGAAACAGCGTTCTTTTTACTCGGTGAAATGGTTGAATGTAATTCAACCGACGCAATTTTCTCAAATCCGCAGGATAAGCGTACCGAAGAATACATTACGGGAAGGTTTGGCTAATGAGAGAATATTTTGATAAAGAGCTTACACAGCTTAACGACAGCCTTATTGAAATGGGCGGTCTTGTTGAGCAGGCAATCAAAAACACAATGAAGATGATTGTTGACGGCGAAGATTTGCTTGATATTGCAAGAGAACATGAAAATCGTATTAACGAGGCGGAAAAATCCATTCAAAGCAGATGTTTGCACCTTCTTCTTCATCAGGCACCGGTTGCACACGACCTCAGATATGTTTCCGCCGCACTCAAAATGATTACCGACCTTGAGAGAATCGGCGATCAGGCAGTTGATATTGCTGAAATGTCTGTTTACATCAAGGACAAAAAGCAGGTGTTCAATCTTACTCACATTTTGGAAATGGCAGACAATGCCTCAAAAATGGTAACGGAGGCTATTGACGCTTTTGTTAAGAGCGATATTGAGGTTGCCAAAAAGGTAGCCCGTCAGGATGATATCGTTGACGAACTTTTCAACCGTTCAAAGAATGAAACGGTTGAACTCATTCATAAGAATAAGGAACTCGGCTCAGAGGCTCTCGATATCGTTATGATTGCAAAGTATCTTGAAAGAATTGCAGACCATGCAGTTAATGTTGCAGAGTGGGTTGCTTTTTCAATTACAGGCAGCTGCGATTTGTCCGACTGATATATTTTGCTTAACAAACGGGAGCATAGCTGTATGCTCCTGATTTTTGTTTTATTAAACTTTACATTTTTGCAAAAAAAGTCTATAATTATGGCGGATGTTCCGATTTTAATTTAAGTGCAGACGCCCCTTTGCGGTGCATTTAAATACACATTTGTTGTGGGAGAGTATTAGATGTTAATTTACATTGTTGAAGATGATACCGATATCAGAGAGCTTGAATCTTATGCCATGAAAAGCAGCGGATATGAGGTTCAGAGCTTTGGTGAAAGCAAAAGCTTTTTTAAGGCTTGTACAGCCGAAATTCCTCAGCTTGTAATTCTTGATGTTATGTTACCCGATTTTGACGGACTTTCCGTGCTTGAAAAAATGCGCAGGGATGCCGTGACAAAAAATGTTCCCGTTATCCTTGTTACTGCAAAGGGAAGTGAAATGGATAAGGTCAAAGGCCTTGACATGGGTGCCGATGACTATATTACAAAACCGTTTTCCGTTCTTGAACTTATTTCAAGAGTCCGTGCAATCCTCCGCAGATGTTCTGTTGATGACAGACAGGATGTAATAAAGCTCGGTCAGATTGTTTTTGACGATTCCAAGCACATTGTAACAAGCTGCGGTGAGGAATGTAACCTCACCTTCAAAGAATACGAACTTTTAAAGTATCTTCTCAAAAATAAAGGTATGGCGCTTACCCGTGAAAATATCATTCTCAATGTGTGGGGATATGATTTTGAGGGCGAGAGCAGAACGGTTGATATGCACATTACAACCCTCAGGCAAAAACTCGGCAGCTGCGGAAATCTTATCAAAACCGTGAGAAATGTCGGATATAAGGCGGGGGAATAAAGTGAAACTGAGTAAAAAGCTTTTAAAAAACTTTTCGGTTATCGCTGTGGTGTCCATTCTTCTGACGGCTGTTTTTTCAACAGCCGCTTTCTGGTTTGTGTTCTCCGATGAACAGGAGGCAGAGGTTCGGCAATATACCGATAAAATCATCGGCGTTTATAATTCCGACAGCGAAATCGACCTTTCAAAATATTACGGGATAGGCGATTTTCGTGTCACTCTCATAAAAAGTGACGGTTCGGTCGTATCCGACAGTGTTGACACAGATGTTAGTTCTATGCCGAATCACAGCAACCGCCCCGAATTTAAACAGGCAATCAAGGACGGCAACGGGTCAAGCCACAGAATGTCGGAAACTTTGAATAAAATAACATACTACTATGCAGAAAAAACCGCAGACGGTTCTGTAATCCGTGTTGCAAAGACAATTGACAGCATTTACGGAATTTTTCTTTTTGTTATTCCGTCAATTCTTATAATTATGATAGGTGTATTTGTTGTCTGCACAATTCTGGCAAAGCGCTCCACAAAGAAAATCATTGAACCGATTAAGGAAATGGCGGACAACGGCAACGGCTCGCCGTATGATGAGCTTTTGCCGCTCTCACAGAAAATTGCAAGCCAGCAAAGACAAATCAAGCGTCAGATGCGCAGACTGCAGTTTGAAAAGGATAAAATTTCAACGCTTATCGAAAATATGGCGGAGGGCTTTATTCTTATTGATGTTGACAAAAAAGTGCTTATGAGCAATTATTCGGCGTCAAAGCTTCTCGGTGCCGATGATGACGGTGTTACCGACAAAACTTTGATTGCATTTTCACGCAATGAGGTTCTTAACGATTGCGTTGACAAGGCTCTTACGGGCGAGAGTAAAAACGGCGACACAACCGTAAAGGGCAGAGCGCTGCAGATTATCACCAATCCTGTTTATTCTAACGGTGAAAAAAACGGTGCAATCTGTCTTATTATTGATGTTTCGGCTAAGAAAAAGGCTGAAAAGATGCGTCGTGAATTTACGGCAAATGTAACTCACGAGCTGAAAACTCCGTTGACTTCAATTTCGGGCTATGCAGAAATCATTGCAAGCGGTCTTGTAAAGCCCGATGATATCCCGAATTTTGCAAATAAAATTCACAAGGAATCGGGCAGACTTCTCTCTCTTATAAGCGATATCATGGAGCTTTCACAGCTTGACGAAAAATTCAGCGATGAAGAATTTGCCCCTGTTGACCTTGCAGGGGTTGCAGCCGAGGTTGCCGAGGATCTCCGTTCAAATGCCGAAAAGCACGGAATTACAATCACTGTTGATACAAAAACTGCCGTCATAAACGGAAACCGTAATCAGATTTACGAACTTATCTACAATCTTTGTGACAATGCAATCCGTTACAATCGTGAAAACGGTTCGGTAAAAATCATAACAGGCGATGACAATGAACATCCGTTTGTTAAAGTTGCCGACACGGGAATCGGTATCCCCGAAAAGCACCACAAGCGTGTGTTTGAACGCTTTTACCGTGTTGACAAGAGCCGTTCAAAGGAAACAGGCGGCACGGGTCTTGGACTTGCAATTGTTAAGCACATTACAGAAAGACACGGCGGAGAGATTTCTCTTGAAAGCAGTGAACAGGGAACAACATTTACCGCAAGGTTCTGATGTAAATATTTTTACAATCCTTTGCAGAGAAAATAAATTTCAAGCGGTGCTGTGCATACTATATTGTGCAGTACCGTTTTTTTATTGCTCAAACAATACAATTTCACGAATCTTACATAAAAAATGCCGTGTTTCGACAAATTTCAAAGATAATTACCAAGCTTTCAGACTTTACAAATTCTTTACAATTCATTGACAATCCTATGACTTTAGTTTAATATTATTGATGATAAAGGAGAGTATGTATTTATGGATTTGTTTATGGTTTTACAACTGCTCTGCGGTCTGGCGCTCTTTTTGTTCGGTATGAATTCAATGGGCGATGGTCTTGAGAGCCTTTCCGGCGGTAAGCTTGAAAAAACTCTGGAAAAAATGACTAACAGCACCATGAAAGGATTCATTCTCGGTGCGGCTGTTACTGCGGTGATTCAGTCCTCTTCGGCAACAACCGTTATGGTTGTCGGCTTTGTAAACTCGGGAATTATGAAACTCCGCCAGGCAATCGGTATTATTATGGGTGCCAATGTTGGCACAACAATCACTTCCTGGATTCTCAGCCTTTCGGGTATTGAGGGCGACAGTTTGGTTATGCAGCTTTTAAAGCCGTCGTCTTTCTCTGCCGTGTTTGCCTTTGTAGGAATTATTCTTCTTATGTTCTGCAATTCGGAAAAGAAGAAGCATCTCGGCACAATTTTCCTCGGATTCGGTATTCTTATGGTTGGTATGGATCAGATGAGTGCGGCTGTTGAACCGCTTTCGGATGATCCGACATTCACAGGCTTCCTCACACTCTTTAACAACCCTGTATTCGGTATTCTTGCCGGCGCATTGCTGACCGCAATTATACAAAGCTCAAGCGCCTCTGTCGGTATTTTGCAGGCATTGTCCAAAACAGGCACAATCAGCTATTCAATGGCAATCCCGATTGTTATGGGACAGAATATAGGCACTTGCGTAACCGCACTTATTTCCTGTATCGGTGCAAAGAAAAACGCAAAGCGTGCCGCATTTGTACATCTTTACTTCAATATTATCGGCACACTCGTAATTTGTGCATTGTTTTACGGTTCTAACCTCTTTATCAACTACGGTTTTCTTGACGATATCGTAGGTCCCGAGAACATTGCGGTTGTCCACACATCATTCAATTTGCTTGCAACTGCAATTCTTCTTCCGTTCAACAAGTATCTTGAAAAGCTTGCCTGCCTTACAATCAAGGACAAGGACGAGGATTCGGATGTTCCGTTCCTCGATGAGCGTTTTCTCAACACTCCCTCTGTTGCAACAGAGCGTGCAAAGTCACTTGCTGAAAAAATGGCTCGTCTTTCTGAGGGTACGCTCCTCGGCGCACTTGAACTTGTTGACCATTATGACGAAAAGGTTGCGGAAACAATTCATGAAAACGAAGATATGATTGATTCCTACGAGGATGTTATTTCAACCTATCTTGTAAAGCTCAGTTCCAAACAGCCTTCGGCTGACGACAATAAAACTATTCAGCTCATTCTTCACACAATCGGTGATTTTGAGCGTATCAGCGATCATGCGGTAAGCATTGTAAAGGTTGCTCAGGAAATTCACGAAAAGAATATTTCGTTCTCAAAAGAGGCGAAAGCAGGTCTTGCCGTTATGATTGACGCACTTCGTGAAATTATCAACAACGCTACTGTTGCTTTTGTTGATAATGACCTTGCACTTGCCTCAAAGGTTGAACCGCTTGAACAGGTTATCGATCGTCTGCGTGACAAGCTTAAAGACGCCCATGTTAAGCGTCTTACTAACGGTACCTGTACAATCGAACTCGGTTTTGTATTCTCTGACCTTATCACAAATATTGAGAGAGTTTCCGACCATTGCTCAAACATTGCAATCGGTGTTATTGAAATCAATCGCAACGGCTACGACGCACACGAATATCTCCACGAACTCAAAAATTCCGATGATATTCAGTACAATGCAGATTACAAGGCTTACAAGCAGAAGTACACACTTAGATCGGAAGAGCACACGTCTGACTCCAGTCACTTGAATAGATCTCGTATGCCGT
>OLFM01000408.1_pt1 | contig 10602 bp, 6 predicted proteins | sample 1609021 | NCBI WGS metagenome assembly OLFM01 (sample SAMN02675044, study PRJEB24791) | human gut metagenome, SKBSTL002 | isolation source: stool | host: Homo sapiens | place: USA | reverse complement strand
CCGGGAAAGGAACATTTGGATGAGATCGAACACGAAACAGGCCCTGCTGGTGACGGTGGTGGGCGTGACGCTTTTTGTGGCGCTGCTGCGGCTTTCGGACGTTTTGGCCTTTGCCGCGCAGCTGGTGGATCTGGTGCTGCCCATTTTGGCGGGCGGCATTCTGGCGTTGTTCCTCAGCGTGCCCATGGCCGGGCTGGAAAAGCGGCTGGGGCGGCTATTTGCCAAAGTGAGAAAGCAGCCCTCGGGCAAGGCGCTCCACCTGCTGAGCTTTCTGCTCACCCTGCTGGGGGTGGTGCTGGTGCTGGTGCTGGCCCTGACGCTGCTGATCCCGGAGCTGGTGCAGTCCTTCCACAGCCTGTATGTGCAGATCGAGGCCAATATTCCCCGCTGGACTGCCTATCTCAACGCACAGGATGCTGACATGGGCTGGCTAATGAACTGGCTGGAGGGCATCAACTGGGAGCAGCTGCTGCACAAGGTCACCGCAAGCATCGACACGGTGCTGGTCAATGCGGTAGGGGCTGTCTCTGCCACGGTGAATATCGCGATCACCGCCTCGTTTGCGCTGATCATCTCCGTCTATATGTCCCTTAGTACGGAGAGCCTCGGCCACCAAGCCCGCACGCTGGTGTGCGCCTACCTGAAGCCTGCCCACGCCGCCGGGGTGCTGAAGTTCTGCCGGCTGTTCCGGCAGTCCTTTGCAAACTTTTTAACGGGACAATGCAGCGAGGCAGTGATCCTTGGCGTTCTGATGGCTCTTGCATTTTCCGTTTTCAAGATCCCCTACGGCAGTCTGGTGGGCGTGCTCACCGCCATCTGCGCCATCATCCCCTATGTGGGTGCACTGATCTCCTGCGTGGTCAGTGTGTTCCTTGTGCTGTTGGTAGACCCTGTGCTGGCGGTGCGCTGCCTGATCGTGTACCTTGCCGTGCAGTTTGTTGAAAACCAGTTCATTTATCCCCGTGTGGTGGGCAAATCCGTGGGGCTTTCGCCGCTATACACCCTTATTGCCGCCATGATCGGCGGAAAGCTTTTTGGCATCATCGGCATTATCTTCTTTATCCCCCTGACAGCGGTGGTCATCGAGCTTGTAAAAGAGGACACCTTTCGGCGTCTGCGCGCAAAAGAGCCCCTGCAATAAAACAGCGTGCCCGGAATACCATAACCCCTGATACCCTTCCCCGGTGTCAGGGGTATTTTTATGCCGTGCAGCTGCAAAGCACGCGGTTGTTCGCCCTTTTCCATGCAAAATCCTTCAAAAAAACAGCTTGAAACACTTTTGTTACAATGATACAATATGATTGTTATTTTATGGGAAAATCGGCGTATGCCCCGTGCGGACAGGCTGCGAGCGTAGGGGTTCCTGTGGGGTGTGTAAAAATCGCTAAGGCAGCACTGCGCTCCTGCACTTGCGCAGTACTGCCCTCCGAAAATGTGAGGAAAGTATATTTATATGATAAAAAAAATCTCCCGCCGCTCCTTTTTGCAGGTTTGCGGCATTACTGCGGCAACGGCAGCGCTGACCGCCTGCGGCGGCGGTAAGGCTGAAAGCAAAACAGCAGATGCGCACGAAGCCGTCACCTTTATGGCACCTTATAAGGAGATAGAAGCCTTTATTGAGCAGGTGCACAGCGTTTACCCGGAAGTGAACATCGAGGTCGTGCCCTACAGCGGCGATAACACCACCACCTGTTTGCAGAATATGTTTGCGGCGGGCGACCTGCCGGACGTCTGCACCTTGACCTACTACGACCCCCAGATCGATCTGGTCTCCGACAAACTGCTGGACCTTTCCGGCTACGATTTTACGGATAACTATGTGGAGTCCCGTCTGCAGGACGTGTTCGACAACGGTGCCATCTATCTGCTGCCCTCGGTTTACAACTGCTACGGCATCACCTACAACAAGACCCTGCTGCGGGAACACGGCTGGGAGCTGCCCAATTCTTTCGCTGAGCTGGAGGTGCTGGCTGCAAAAGCCAAGGAAGCCGGGGTCGATCTCTGCCTGTCGCAGATCCAGTACCCGGGCTACGGTTTCCAGTATCTGTGCAACATTGCAGATGCCGATTTCCTTGGCACGCTGGACGGCAGACTGTGGCAGAAGGATTATCTTTCCGGCAAGGCAAACGTCAGCAACACCCCCGGCATGATGCAGGCAATGGCGTATGTCAAAAAGTGGAAGGACATCGGGATGCTGAACGACTCCGGCGATGCTCTTGACGACAATGTGACCCTGCAGAGGATGGCCGAGGGGAATACCCTGTTTTTGATCGGAAACACCAACGGCATTGTGGAGGCAGACGGCAACGCCGATAAATTCGGCCTGATGCCCTATCTTTCCGAGGACGGCACCCAGAACGTTTTTGTGCTGAATGTGAACCGCTTCTACGGTCTGAATAAAAAGCTGAAACAGAACCCCCAAAAGCTGGAAGATGCGCTCAAGGTGATGCGTGTGCTTTCCACCGTTGCAGGCACCAGCGCTCTGCAGCCCGCAACGGCGCTGAAAAGCAGCCTGTTGCCCTTCAAGGGTGCAAAGGCAGACGGCACCTACTATGCCGACATCGCCGATACCCTGAACGCAGGCAACACCGCGCCCTTTATCTATTCCGGCTGGGAAAACACCTTCGTGACCACCGGCCTTAAAATGCTGGACTTCATGAAGGGCAACGCCACCATGGAGGATGTCATCCGTCAGCTGGACGAGGATCAGGACAGTGTGGTGAACAACACCCCGGATGTCATCACTACCGTTACGGAGGAGCTTTCGCAGCAGGACTGCGCCATGCTGGTAGGCCGCTGCTTTGCACAGGCTACCGGCAGCGACCTTGCGCTGGTCTCGCTGAGCACATGGATCCCCGGCAACCCCACCGAGCAGAACCACCACGGCGTAGCCGCCAAGCTGTACGCCAAGGGCATTACGGATTACGACCTTTCGGTCATCCTGCCCACCGGCTGGAACCGCACCATCCAGACCGTCACCCTGACCGGGCAGCAGATCAGCGACCTGCTGGCTTCTGGCTACGATGCCTACGGCAACGGCAAGGGCTACCCCTATGTGCTGGTAAGCCCGGTGCAGCCGGAGGCGGGCAAGACCTATCAGGTTGCCATCTGCGGTGTGAGCGACCAGCTGGCTGCCGAAGCAACGGTGACAGACAGCGGCGTGGTGGGCATGGATGCCGCAAAGGCTTTCTTTGGCGGATACACCACCATCAGCCGGGCAGACACCGCATGGAGTTGAATAAAACGGACAGGAGATACTGGATGTGAACAACAAAATCTATAAAAAGCTGTTTGTGGGCTTCGGCTTTGTCATCATCGTGTTGATCCTGACCCTTTTTGTCATGAGCCAGACCTACATCCAAAACCTTGTCTACCACGAGCGGCTGAGCCAGATGGAAGAGGTCACTCACCAGATGTTCCACAGTCTGGAGGATGTGATCGACAACCACTGGGACGAGGTGGATGTACAATGCAATTATTTATACTGCACCCCGCTGGAGACCGATGCCGATCTCTACCGCTATCTGAAAAAGCTGTCGGAGCTTTCCAATTACCATGAAAAACAGATCGAACTGATCGCCGTGGATGCTGCCGGGCGTTATTATACCGAGTATGGCCGCACGGGTCTGCTGCGGGAAATGAACTATCTGGAAAACGCGCCGCAGCGGGTCAGCTATGTTTCCAATTCGCTGACCGTGGACGACTCCCGGATGGTGTTTCTGGAACAGCTCTCCACCCCCATCACACTGCAAAGCGGAGAGAAAGAGATCACCCTGCGCTACTTTGGTATTTCGCAGAGCATGACCCAGCTGAACGATTATTTCCGCTGCGACGCCTACGAAAATAACAACAGTGTCTATGTGCTGGATAATAACGGCTTCAAGCTGTTCAACGCCAATGATACCGAGCTGCTGAAGGGGCACAACGTATACACCGTGCTCTCCCAGATGTCCTATCTGCACGGTTCTTCCTTTGCAGCAGCAAAGGAGCGGCTTGCCCGCACAGGCTCCTGTTATTCCAACGCCGTGCTGGACGGAACTGAGTATTACTACGCCCTGAAGCAGATGGAAAACGCCCAGTGGACGCTGGCGTTCCTTGTTCCGGCAAAATATGTGGCCGTGAATACGCAGAAGCTGGTCAATATCGTCATGGTCGTTATTGTAGGCTTTGCAACGGTGTTTTCGATTACGGCAGTCATTGCTGGCTGGTTCCTTTTGCGGGAAAAGCAGCAGCGGGAGCTGCAGGCTGAAAAAAAGACGAACCTCCGTCTGGAGCAGTATAACGTCCAGCTGACGCAGGCCAACGACGAAATGCGGCGGGCGCAGGATGCTGCCGCCGAGGCGCTGCAGTCTGCCGAGCGTGCCAGCAAAGCCAAGACGGACTTCCTTTCCAACATGAGCCACGATATCCGCACCCCCATGAACGCCATCATCGGCATCACCACCCTGATGAAAAACGAGCTGCACGAGCCGGAAAAGCTTGCCGAGCATCTGGGCAAGCTGGAAAGCTCCGGTCAGCTGCTGCTGGGCATCATCAACAATATTCTGGATATGAGCCGCATCGAGAGCGGCAAGACCACCCTGCATGTGGAAAAAATGAACCTGCCCCAGCAGATCAGCCAGCTGGACAGCATCATCCGGCAGCAGGCAGGCCAGCGCAGTCAGACCTTTACGGTAAGCACCAATCTGCAGCACGAAAACGTGCTGGCCGACCCCAACCGTTTGAATCAGGTGCTGATGAACATCCTCTCCAATGCGGTCAAGTATACGCCCACCGGTGGGCACATCCGTTTGGAGGTGGAAGAGCTGCCCCGGAACGAGCACTACGCCCGGTACCGCTTTGTGGTGCAGGATGACGGCATCGGCATGAGCGCGGACTACCAAAAGACCCTTTTCGACCCCTTTACCCGGGAGGAGCACTCCGGCACCAACAAGGTGCAGGGCACGGGTCTGGGTATGGCGATTACCAAAAGCGTCATAGACCTGATGGGCGGCTCCATCAGCGTAGAGAGTGCCACCGGTAAGGGCACCCGCTTTGAGGTGGTGCTGGAATTCCCCATTGACACCGAAGCGGACACGGTGCAAAAGGCGCAGGCGCTCCCGGAGGAAGAAGAGACCACTTCTCCCCTGTCCGGCATGAAGTTCCTCTGTGCCGAGGATAACGCCATCAACGCCGAGATTCTGCAAATGCTGCTGGAAACAAAAGGCGCAAGCTGCACCATCTGCCCCAACGGTCAGGAGATCGTGGATGCCTTTGCCAGCGTGAAGCCCGGCGACTATGATATGATTTTGATGGACGTGCAGATGCCGGTGATGGACGGCTTGGAAGCCACCCGCCGCATCCGCAGCGGCGAAAACCCGCTGGGACGCACCATCCCCATCCTTGCCATGACCGCCAACGCCTTCCTTGAGGATATGCAAAAGAGTAAGGAAGCCGGCATGGACGAACACCTGTCCAAGCCTGTGGACATCAGCGCACTGGAACAGGTGGTAAAGCGCTTCCGCGTTACCCCCCCCCCGAAAATAAATAGCGGTATACAGCGCTTTTGTCGCAAAGCGCCGCATAACCTTGCATAAAAAAACTGCTGCCCCTTTGCCCGGACGCTTTGGCATCCGGTACGGGGCAGCAGTTTTTTGCGTTATAGAAGGAGCTTTCCCCTCAGATGGGCATGGTCTGGTAGAACCAGTCCGAAATGGCCTTGCGGGTGTCGGCGAAGAACTTCTTCACCGGGCAGGCGGCATCCCGGGCTTCCTGCTCCAGATCCGTGCCTGCGGGGAAGTTGCGGATAACGGTATACGCTACCGACTGCGGCGGCAGTGACATCATCACAGCCGGGTCGTGCACCACGCAGATCTGCTCGCCTACCGCAAGGGTAGCGGGGTCGGAGGTGGTCTTTTCGTCATGGTCCTGCCAGACGGTGCTGTCGGTAACGATCATCTGATAGGTCTCCTGCTCTTCCGCAGTCACCAGAATAGACTCCACCTTGCCCTCCACGGTGCGGCTGACGCCCTCTACTACACCATAATAGTAGAGCTTCTTGGAAAACAGCGCCGAAGCAGAGGGCAGCACGCTGACGCTGAGCAGCAGCACCGCAAGCAGACAAAAGAGCGAGCGATAGGTCTTTTTCATAGAAAACCTCCATTTTTCATGTTGCAGCGGAGCGCCCGGCGCTCCCGGATGCCTTATTTTACCATAACTACCGTCGGATTTCTATATCCGGGCTTAACCGGCCACGGAAAATCAGCTTTTATGCAAAAAGGACTGCCGTGCATAGCAACGCACAGCAGTCCTTTTTATGCTTTTATCCGTTTACTTGCTGATGGAAAGGGTGCCGAAAGCAGTCTCTTCAAAGTGGCTGCTGTACAGCTCCTGCATCAGTTTGATGAGCGAGAGGGTATCCTCTGCGCCGGCGGTCTCGTAGCAGGAGTGCATCGCCAGCTGGGGCAGGCCGATGTCCACGCAGTTCATGGACACCTGTGCCATAGCCAGATTGCCCAGCGTGCTGCCGCCCACCTTATCGGAGCGGTTTGCAAAGTATTGCAGCGGCACACCGGCGCGGGCAGCCAGCTCCCGGGCGGCGGCAACGCTCATGCCGTCGCTGGTGTACTTCTGACCTGCGTGGGTCTTGATGACCACGCCCTTGTTCATGTAGGTGCAGTTGTTCACATCGGTGTGCTCCGGGTGGTTGGGGTGCACGGCGTGGGCGTTGTCGGCACTGACCATAAAGCTGGAAGCCACCGCGCGGTGGAAGTCCTCGTCGTTGCCGCCAAGGCTCTGGGCAATGCGGTGCAGCACATCGTACAGGAAGGTGGAAGCTGCGCCCTGCTTGGTGCCGGAGCCGACTTCCTCGTTATCAAAGAAGGCTGCCACGCCGATGGAGCGGGCGTTCTTGGCGGTCAGCAGACCTTTCAGGATGCCGTAAACGCACTGCTGGTCGTCCAGACGGCCGCAGGAGATGAACTCCTCGTTGCAGCCCCAGACGGTGGCCTTTTCCCGCACATAGAGGAACAGGTCGCTGCCAAGGATCTGCTCCTCGGACACCTTCAGCTCCTCTGCGATCAGCTTTTTCAGCGCGCCCTCCTCGCAGGCACCGCCCAGCACGGGCAGCATATCCACCTGCTTGTTGAAGGAAGCCTTATCGTTGACCTCGCGGTTCATGTGGATGGCCACGCTGGGGATCATCAGCAGGTCGCGGTCCAGCGTGAGCAGGCGGGAGGTGATGGCATCGTTCTCCTTTATCAGCACGCGGCCTGCCACCGACAGCGGCCTGTCCATCCATGTGGAGCAGATCATGCCGCCGTAGCCCTCGGTGTTCAGCTTGGTGTAGTTCTGCCCCATGTGGATCTCGGCGTTCTCCTTGATGCGGAAGCAGGGAGAATCGGTATGGGCGGCGGCAACGTTGAAGCTGTAATTTTCCAGCTGGTCGCCCATGCGGAAGGCAATGATGCTGGAACCGTTGCGGCAGACAAAATAGTCCTTGCCGGGTTCCAGCGCCCACTTGCGGCTTTCCAGCAGCTCTGCAAAACCTGCTTTCAGCAGGATATCCCGCACAGCGGCGGTGGTGTGGTATGCGGTGGGGTTGCCGTCGATGAAGGACAGCATTTCACGGACTTCGGATGCGATCATAAAAATAAACCTCCTAATTTCCTGAGAAAAGAGCCGGTCAGTGCTGACCGGCCCTTTTTAAGCATATTCAGGTTACTTTTTGGCAGCGGTCTGCTCGCGCTTTGCTAGGGCGGGCAGAATGAATCCCAGCACGGTCAGCACCACGGGGGTGATGACGTTCAGTGCAAAGGTAAAGGGGTCCTTGTCGTACATACCCAGCACGCAGCACACGGCAGTAACGGCAAAGCACCAGCCGCCGAAGAACTTGGCCACGGCCTGATTCTTGACAAAGCGGTACTCGGCGGGGATGGTATCGTAGGCGTTGCGCAGGGCGATGTAGGCGGCAAACACCCACAGATAGCGCATGGGCATGCACACAGAGTTCAGCTTGGTCAGCTGGCGCAGAACAGCAGCCGCACCGGGCACGAAGGACTGTGCCAGAATGATGGAGCCGGACAGCACAGCCACCATCTTGATGCCGTTGCTGTGCACACCGTGGGCGTTGACCTTGTGCAGAGCCTGCGGGATGAACTGCTTGGTGTGCTCGTTATCCAGCAGCATACGCAGCGGTGCGTCGATGCTCAAAATCAGCACAGCGAGCTGGCTGATGACGTTGCACAGGGCGTAGATGATCATGAACAGATCGCCCACATGGTAGTACTGACCCAGCTTCTGGAAAGCCCAGTAGGAACTGTTGGCGACATAGGCGTTGAAGCTCTCTGCGCTGGCGTTGATGACGGCGGGGTCGAACATACGGCTCATGGCCAGCGTGCCCAGAATGGCGCAGGTGACCACCATGACGGCCAGCGCGATCATGCCGCGGGGGAAGCCCTTGCTGGGGTTCTCGACCTTATTGACGTAGGGAGAGATCTTCTCGCAGCCACCCACAGCGAACACCAGAATGGACAGAGAAGTAAAGTAGGTGACGTTGAAGTTGGGAATGAGGCTGCTGAAACTCAGGTTGGCGTGGACGTACTCTGCCGTGGGGTTGATGGCCGGGGCAGCGAACATCATCACGATGTACAGCAGGGACATGACGAAGGTGCAGGTGCCTGCGGCAGTCAGCAGCTTTTTCAGAGGGTTCAGACCCAAGCTTGCAATGTAGCAGCCCAGCAGCAGGATGCAGAAGGTAGCCAGCTGGATGTAGCGGGTGGGGAAGGAATCGTAGGTCTCCGCGTTGCGGAAAATGGCCCAGCTCAGTGCCTTCAAAAAGCCGCTGCCCTTGCTGGCAATGTAGGTGATGTGGCAGGCCCAGTAGGTCCAACCGGCGTAGTAGGCCAGCTTGGCGTTGGTGGTCTGGTGCAGCCAGGAGCTGACGCCGCCGCCCTCGTTTTTAAAGGCAGAGCCCAGCTCACCCACCATCAGCGCATAGGGGATGAAGTACAGGACAAACATAAAGATCCAGCTGAAGATGACCTGCGGACCGTTAAAGTACACAAAGCCGTTGGTAATGTTGCCGAAGCCCCAGACCGTAGAAAAGGCCATGAAGGCAAGGGTAAGCCACGAGATCTTTGTGGCTTTTTCTTTGTTAGACATGCGGACAATTCCTCTCTTTCTTTTCCACACAGGGCGGAAGTTCCTGTAAGAAGGCCGATGTTCCGCATACGTTTCGCAATTTTTACCAAAAATACAGCAGTACTCGACCGATCACTTTGATAGTATAGCATAATTGCAGATTGTAGACAATCTGCAATTTCCATAAAATGATTGGTCAAAATTTAGACGGTCAGCCAAATTCCCCTTATTTTGCTGCTTCGTCCGCTGCCTGTCCAGCGCTGTTTGCGCTGCGCATCCGCTCCATGGGCTCCATGTAGTGGGCGTAGACGGCGCGGCAGGCAACCTCGGTGTCGCCGCTTGCCAGCGCCTCGTACAGCTTGGTGTGGATGCCGTTCTGCCGCTGTGCCAGCGTCTCGTGGTTGGAGCCGCTGTTCGCCCCAACAAGCAGGTTGCCGTAGTTCAGGTCGTCCCAGAATTTCAGCAGTCTGGGCAGCCCTGCCCGCTGCACGATGACCGCATGAAAGCGGTTGTCGTTCTCCACGATTTGCGAAAGATCCCCCGGCCGGACATTGCGCATCTCCTCTAAGATGCCGCGCAGGGTGCGCAGATCCTCCTCCGGGAATTTGCAGTCAAAATAGCGCAGCGCCGTCATTTCCAGATTTGCCCGCAGCAGATAGATCTCGTAGGCGTCCTCCGGCTTTACCCGGCGCACCGAGCAGCCCACATTGCGCGAATATTCAACCATGCCCTCCTGTTCCAGCTGCCGCAGCGCCTCCCGGATGGGTGCCCGGCTGGAGCCAAACTCCTCGGCCAGTTTCTGCTCGGCCAGCTTTACGCCCGGCTGTAATTCCCCGGTAAGGATCTTGCTCCTGATGGCAGAGGTGATACTTTCCCGTAAAGTCTGAAAGGCAAATTCGCCCATGACTTTTATCCCCCTTTTCTCTTCTATACGTTCTTTTTTTGCCGCACGCAGTCCGCAGCCGCTGCCAGTGCAGCCGCAGGCCTGTATTGCGTGCGCCTTATAAGGATACCACGAAACGGTGGAAAAATAAAGTTTTCTGGCAAAAACAGGTACTTTCTCCCCTCTCCGTCGTCGAAAGCCTGAACACAAAAAATGCCCCCGGAGGGCTTATTGCAGCTCTCCGGGGGCATCCTATATACGTTATGCCTTGGCGCACACGGTCGGCATTTACTCGATTTCGATCAGATTCGGGTTCTCAGGCAGAGCCTTTGTCTGCTGAGGAGCGGGCAGCTGGATGTGCAGGACACCATCCTCAAACTTTGCATGGATGTCCTCCTTCTTCACATCGCCCACGTAGAAACTGCGTGCGCAACTGCCGGAGAAGGTCTCGCGCCGCACGTAGCGGCCCTTGTTGTCCTTTTCGTCATTGCTGTGGCTGCGCACTGCCTGAATGGTCAGATAGCCGTCGCTCAGATCCATCTGAACGTCTTCCTTCTTGCAGCCCGGCAGGTCAACGTCCACTTCGTAGCCGTTGTCCG
>OLFM01000404.1_pt1 | contig 10649 bp, 8 predicted proteins | sample 1609021 | NCBI WGS metagenome assembly OLFM01 (sample SAMN02675044, study PRJEB24791) | human gut metagenome, SKBSTL002 | isolation source: stool | host: Homo sapiens | place: USA | reverse complement strand
CGGCGGGGCAGTGCGCCCTCTTGCGGCAGCGCCTTTGCGTACAAAGCACAGCACAGCCGGAAAACAGCCTGCTGCGTTTCCGGCGGCAGGCCGGATACGGTGGCATAGCAGAAAGCCGAAAGCTGCAGCGTCAGGGTGCAGCGGTACAGCGCATCGTGGGGCAGGCCCAGCGCAGCATCCTGCACTGCCAGCTGCTCCATGATCCAGTAGCTCTGCACGGCGGCAGGGCGGTGCTGACTTGTGGCGGTAAGCCCCTTGGGGTTTTTGCGCCACAGATAGACCATCTCCGGCACAGAGGCCACAGTCTTTGCCAGCCGGAATACCAGAAAATGGATGATGGCATCCTCAAAGCAGGTATAGTAAGCCGGAAAGCGCACCTGTGCAAACAGTTCCCGCCGGTACACCTTGCCCCATGGCATCCCGGGCAGCTCGAACCGCTCCGGCGCGGCGGCACCGGCGTAGACTGCCGCCGGGTAGCGCTGCACCGGGCCGTGGGTGCCGTCGGTGTACAGGTACTGCCAGCCGCCCTGCACCACATCGGCGTCAAGGCGCTGTGCGGCCTCCAGCAGGGTGCGGATGGCACCGGGCAATAACAGATCGTCGCTGTCCACGAACATCAGCCAGCGGCCCACGGCGTGGCGCAGTCCCTCGTTGCGGGCGGCGGCGGCGCTGCGGGGCGCACTGCAATTGCACAGCAACACCCTGGGCAGTGCCCGGTAGCGTTCCAGCACGGCGGCTGTGCCGTCGGTGGAATCGCTGTCCACCACGATCAGCTGCATGGTGCAGCTGGTCTCCTGCTGCAAAATGCTGTCCAGACAGGGGCCGATGGTAGCTTCGCCGTTGTACACCGGCACAATGACCGAAAGGGTCACCGCCGGGTCCTGCGGCGGCAGCAGCGGGCAGGTCTCTTCTGCTGCAGGTTTCGGGCACAGGGCTGCCAGCGCGGCGCGGTCGGCCTGTGTGCTGTCCGGCAGCGGGGCACCGCCCCGGTGCAGCAGATGGTACAGCCCAAGGTCTGCATGGCCGCAGGCTGCGCCGCACACGGCGGCAGCGCCCGCCAGCAGACGGCTGCGGGTGTGGCAGTGGATCAGCTGGTAAGCGCGTCGGTTCTGGATCATGCTTCACCACGCTCCGTTCCGGCAAGGGCAGCGCCGCCCTCCTCTGCGATCAGGGACATCTTTTTCTGTGCGCAGCGCACAAGGTCGCGCACATGGTAGAGCTCCTCCTCCGAGGTGGTGGCCCATGCGGCGGTGAACAGGATGGGGTACTCCGGGTTGAGCTTATTGTACTCGTCCACCTGACTTTGCAGGATGCGGATCATGACCTCTGCCTTCCGGGTGCTGCATTCATCAAAGAAGGCAAGGAACTTGCCTGCGCCGTTGTAGCCCACCGTGCCGTCGGTATCGCCCATCAGCTGCAAAAGACCGGAAAAATCCTTCAGGATGCCGTCACCCACATGGTAGCCGAAGCGGCGGCTCATCTCGGTCAGGTTGTCCAGCTGCAAAGCAAAGCAGGTATAGTCCTCCGGCAGGATGCGGTCGGCCATGCCGGTGATATACACGTTGAGCTTTTCGCGGTTGGGCAGACCGGTCTTTTTGTCCACATACAGCAGATAATCCACCGCATCCGAGATGCGGCCCAGCAGAATTGCACCGCAGCAGCCAATGACAAAGAACAGCACCAGCGCCAGCATCAGATACAGCTTGACATTGATGGCGGCAGCCACCTGCACCGAGCTGATCATCTTCAGATAATCCGCGCTGATGTACAGGTTCAGCTCCTTGCTGCTGGTATTGATGATCTCGTAGTAGCTTTTCAGCTGCGCCTCGTAGTCGTTGATCATGCTTTCCATCTTGGCGTGCTGCTCGCCTGTACCGCCAAAATCCACGTTGCGGAAGCTTTGCAGGATCTCCTCCTGAAACTGCCGGTCGATCTGGCTGGATGCGACCTGCTGTTCCAGCGATACCAGTTTCAGCACCAGACCGTCGTAGGTGGTCTGTGCCTTATCGCCAGCACCTTCCAGCTCGATGTTATTCAGGATATAGTCCGAGGACACCACCTCGCCCCGGTCAGTAAAGTAGTTTTGCAGCAGATCGGCGTTCTTGTACACATACTGGTCGGTCAGGCTCCACAGACTGTCCCGCTGCTCGGTGGTGATCTGTTCGTTCTGCTTTGCAGTTTCGATGGTGTTGGCCAGATATTCCTGCAGCACCGTGCCGTCCCGCACCTGCGGGCCGTTGAGCACATAGGCGTACAGCGCCGGGATGGTGTATTTTTTGAAGTCGGAATAGATATCGCACAGGTCTGCATAGGTGTAGCCGGTGCGGGAGGAGCGAAAATTCGGGTAGTGCTCCCGCTTGCTCAGCAGATAGTCCTGCATCTCGTTGGTATCGTTTTCCAGAATGCGGATGCACTCGTAGTAATCGTAGCCATTGTCCAGCAGACCGGACGAGGGGTTGAGCGAGAGTTTCTGCTCCACATATTTTTCCGTATAATAGGTGCAGTAGCTCTGGATGATGGCATCCAGCATATTGCGGGCATAACCCGCGCCCTGCTCTCCATCCACCACAAGGCTCACCTTGTAGGTATCCGGGAAATAGGTCACCTCTTCGCCCTTTTGCAGCAGTGCCTCGTTGATGGTCTGCTGATCTTCCGAGATCACCGGGGTCACCGAGATGTTGGAACGGATGGTGCTCAGCCGCCCGGAAGCACCCAGTGCATCCATGGCCTGCGAGATGACGGTGGAGGAGTAAATCTCGTTGACGTCCAGCTCGCTGCCGTCCGGGGTGTAGCCGTCCGAGATGCCGTCGTTGGTATAGCGGATAATGACCGATGCAGTGTACTTCTGCCGACCGTCCGCATACATATAGATGGCGGCCGCACCTGCCAGCGACACCAGAAAGATCAGCAGGCTGAAACGCTTCAGATAGCGCAGGATCTCAAACTTTTTCATCTGCGGTGCCTTGCCTTTCTGCGTTTGCGTTCGTGGAGCAGCCATGCGCTGCCCAGCATCACGGCAACGGACTCCATCAGGGTCTTTTTCAGGCTCAGGCGCTGCAGGAAGGAGGCCGAGCCGTAGGTAAAGGTAATATAGTTCTGGGATTTGTACTTGATATACGCCTTGTCCAGTACAAACAACTGCTCCGAGATCTCGTTGATGGCGGTCTCCAGCTTGTTCACCATGGCCTGCGCCTCGGCCAGACGCGGCTGGCCGGCATCCAGCTCCCGGATCTTCTGGATCACATAATTCGTGCTCACGATCTCGGACTGGTAGTCGGTGGCATCGGCCAGAGAAGCGTCTGCCGCTCGCGCCAGCGCATCCATGGCGGTCTTGGTGCGGGACATATAGTACTCGCTTGCTTCATCCACGGTGGGGATCATCATGATGGAGGTCATGGATTTTTCGTAGATGGAAATGCCCTTTTTGTCCGCGTCATAGTAAGCCTGCTGGGTGCGCATATCAATATCGTCGATCTTGTTCTTGTATTCCAGAATGCTGGTCAGCATGGCCGGGTCGCGGGCAACGCCGCCCTCGATGACAAAGGCCATGGCGTTGGGCAGGTCGTAATCCACCAGATTGTTGATCATTTTGCCCAATGTGGTAAAGTTGTTGGTGGAAGGGTCGGGATTTGCCTCGTCCGTAAAGCTTTTGTTTTCCCCCAGACGGGCGTTCAGATAGCGGTTCAGCGCAGCGGCGCGCACCTCCAGCTCGTTCAGTCGCAGGTAAGGCTCGCACGCGGTGGTCACTTCCAGCTTTTCCTTGAGGATGCTCTGGTTATCGCAGTAGTTGCTCAGAAAGATCTCCCGGTAGGATTCGCACACGCTCTGCAAAAGATCTGTGGGCTTGCGGTTGCCCAGGTTCAGCTTGCGGGTGTTGATGGAGAGATAGTAGTTGGTGCTGATATACTCGCTGCCATTGGCGCTGCCGGTGCCGTCTGGGCTCAAATAAAGGCACTCTGCCAGCTGGGAGGCAGTCAGGCTGTCCTGCAGGCCCACCCGCCGGATGGCGCGCTCCATCACCTCGTCCGACACGATCTCGTAGGCGTTGAAGCGGGTCTTGTTGGGGTTCATGCCAAGCGCCGCCTCGGAGTAATTGAAGGAGATGCTGGCAGTGGCGCTGTCCGCACTTTTAAAATAGTGGATCAGCCCGAACAGACAGCACAAGGTTAGCAGGCAGAGAAACAGACGGTATTTATTTGTCCAGATATGGCGCAGCGCCTGTTTGATTTTTTCTTTGATGTCATCCATGGCATTCTACCCTTTTGCAGCGGCCTGCACGCGCAGCGCAGGCTGCTTAGTCGATGTCAATGACCGAAAGCTCCGGCACATTGTTGATGCGGGGCGCCCGGCTGGAATCGCCCAGTCCCCGGCTTACAATGAGGGTGGCGTTGTTGGCAAGTGTATAACTGCCCCCGGCATAGTCGGGCAGAAAGCCCTCCTCGGCGGTATAAAGCGGACCGATCTTCGGCAGACGCACGATGCCGCCGTGGGTGTGCCCGGCCAGTCCCAGCTCAAAGGAATAATTTTCCAGATGCTCGGGAAAGTAGGTGGGCACATGCGCCAGACAGATGCGCAGGTCGTAGTCTGTCTGCGGCTCCACGCTGTCCATAAAGGTGCTGGCACCGTAGTTGGAAAAATCCGCCGGGCTGCCCTCCACGCCCAGAATGCTGATAACATTGTCGTGGATGGTATAGCGCGCCTCCTGATTGCGCAGGACGGTCACCCCGGCGGCGGTGAACTTTTCCACCAGTTCCCGGTCGTTGTCCAGAAAATACAGCTCGTCCTCGTGGTTGCCCAGCACTCCGCATACCGGGGCAATCTCGCTCAGCTGACGGAACAGGGAAAGCATATTATCATAGTCGGTGCCTTTGCCGTAGGTCACAAAGTCGCCGCCCAGCAGGATCAGATCCGGGGCAAGGCTGCGGACATCCTGCACCAGCTCACAGTTATCTGCTCCGTACTCCCGCAGATGCAGATCGGTCAGAAAAACGACCCGGCAGCTCTGGGTCAGCTTGCGGGAATGGATCTGATAGAACTCTGCCGTATAGTGGGTGCGGTTATAGCAGATATTCTGCCACAGCGTCCCGCCCAGTAGGGCGAGCAGGGCAACAAGAATCAGCAGCGTCAGCAACACCTGCTTCCAGAGGGGCGTTGCCCTCTGTGCGCAGCTGCCGCTGTGTGTGTGTCTGCCGCTTTGTGCTGCGCCTTTTCCGTGTTTTGCTTTGATAAAGGCCACATCCTTTCTGCCGGGGAACGTTGCATAGAGAAGGGCGCAGCACAAGGCCGCAGCCCATCTCTCCAAAAACGGATACAAAAACTGATATATAAATAAATTATAACATATTTAGTAGGAAAAGCAAAGAGAGCATCTCTGCCATGGGCGGATTTCACATTTGGGAGTTCCCATCAAAAAAGGGATGCCGCGCACGCAGCATCCCTTTTGCATATTTGCAGATCAATCGTCGTCGCTGTCCAGCTTGAGCACGGCGGTAAAGGCCTCGCTGGGCAGGGAAACGCTGCCCAGCTGACGCATCTTCTTTTTGCCTTCCTTCTGCTTTTCCAGCAGCTTCTTTTTACGGGAGATATCGCCGCCGTAGCACTTGGCCAGCACATCCTTGCGCATGGCCTTGACCGTCTCGCGGGCAATGATCTTGCCGCCGATGGCTGCCTGCACCGGGATCTCAAACAGGTTGCGCGGGATGTTGTCCCGCAGCTTTTCGCAGATGCGGCGTCCCTTGGCGTAGGCGTTGTCCCGGAACACGATCATGGACAAGGCGTCCACGGGGTCGCCGTTGAGCAAAAAGTCCAGCTTGACCAGATCGCTCTCGCGGTACTCCTTGAATTCGTAGTCGTAGCTGGCGTAGCCCCGGCTGCGGCTCTTGATGGCATCAAAGAAGTCGTACACGATCTCGCCCAGCGGCAGCGCGTAGTGCAGGTCCACGCGCACATCGTCCAGATACTTCATATCGATCAGGACGCCGCGCTTGCTCTGGCAAAGATCCATCAGGCCGCCCACATAGTCGTTGGGGGTGTACAGATGCACATCCACAAAGGGCTCCTCCTGCTTGACGATGTTGCTGGGGTCCGGGTAACTGGAGGGGTTGTCGATCATCTCCACAGTGCCGTCGGTCAAGGTCAGGCGGTAGCGCACGCTGGGGGTGGTGGTGATGATGTCCAGATCAAACTCCCGCTCCAGGCGCTCGGTGATGATCTCCATATGCAGCAGACCCAGGAAACCGCAGCGGAAGCCGAAGCCCAGCGCGGCGCTGGTCTCCAGTTCAAAGGTCAGGGAGGCATCGTTCAGCTGCAATTTTTCCAGCGCGTCCTTCAGGTCGGGGTACTTGGCACCATCGGCAGGGTAGATGCCGCAGAACACCATGGGCTTGACCTGACGGTAGCCGGGCAGCGCTTCTGCGGTGGGGCGCTCTGCCAGCGTGACGGTATCGCCCACGCGGGTGTCCTGCACCGTCTTGATGCTGGCGGTCAGGTAGCCTACCTCACCGGCCTGCAGCTGGGCGCAGGGGGTCAGGGAGGTGGCACCCATGTGCCCCACCTCCACCAGCGTGAACTCTGCGCCGGTAGCCATCATGCGGATGGTGTCGCCGGGCTTCACCGAGCCCTCGAACACGCGGATGTAGACGATGACGCCCTTGTAGCTGTCGTAGATGCTGTCGAAGATCAGCGCCTTTAAAGGTGCGTCCGGGTCACCGGTGGGGGCGGGGATATCGCTCACCACACGCTCCAGCACCTGATCGACGTTCAGGCCGGTCTTGGCGGAGACGCGGGGCGCGTCCATGCAGGGCAGGCCGATCACGTCCTCCACCTCCTGCGCCACCTCGTCCGGGTGGGCGCTGGGCAGGTCGATCTTGTTCAGGATGGGCACCAGTTCCAGATCGTGCTCCAGTGCCATATAGGTGTTGGCCAGCGTCTGCGCTTCCACGCCCTGCGTGGCGTCCACCACCAGAATGGCGCCCTCGCAGGCGGCCAGACTGCGGCTGACCTCGTAGGCAAAGTCCACGTGACCCGGGGTGTCGATCAGGTTGAACTCGTAGGTCTTGCCGTCCTTTGCGGTGTAGTTCATGGTCACGGCACGCGCCTTGATGGTGATGCCGCGCTCGCGCTCGATATCCATGTTATCAAGGATCTGATCCTCCATGGTGCGCTCGTCCACGCTCTTGGTCAGCTCCAGAATGCGGTCGGACAGGGTGGATTTGCCGTGGTCGATATGTGCAATGATGCAGAAGTTGCGGATGTTGTCTCTTGCCATGTAGTTCCTCCGGGCAGCTTTATGCTTCTAAGATCCAGTCCTCCACAGCCACGATCTGTCCGTGGTCGCGGTAGACGCGGGGCACGCGGCGGGAAACGCCGCACAGCACTTCATAGGGGATGGTGTCGGTCTTGCGGGCAATGGTCTCTGCGGTGTCGCTCACGGTGCCGCCCCACAGGATGGCTTCATCGTCCTCGCGCACTTCCGGTACATCGGTCACGTCCACCATCATCTGATCCATGCACACCCGCCCCAGTACCGGGCAGGCTTTGCCGTGGATCTCCACCACGCCCTTGCCGCAGCTCAAAAGCCGGGGATAGCCGTCGGCATAGCCGGTGCAAAGGGTGGCTACCTTGGTGGGCTTTTCGGCGGTAAAGCGGCGGCCGTAGCTGGCGCACTGGCCGGGCTGCATCTCCTTGATCATGCTCACCACGGTCTTAAGGGTCATTACCGGCTTAAAGCGGCCAAAGCGCACCTCATCGCTGGGGTCGTAGCCGTACAGGATGATGCCGGGGCGGGCCATGCAGTGTGCCCGGGGCAGGCCCTCGGGCCAGTCCGGGTGGAGCATCACACCGGCCGAGTTGTCGCAGTGGACGATGCCGGGCTCGTGCCCGGCTGCCGTCAGGGCGCTGCAGGCCTGCACAAAGAGCCGGTGCTGCTCGGCGGTGTAGGAAATATTTTCCTCGGCGGTGTCATCGGCCACCGAGAAGTGCTGGAACAGGCCGGTCATTTCCAGCCCGGGCAGCGCACAGGCCTCCAGCATCTCCCGGATGGCGGCGTCAAAATCGGTGCGCAGGGCAAAGCCGATGCGCCCCATACCGGTGTCGGCCTTGAGGTGGATGTGTACCCTGCCGCCTGCCGCCACGGCGGCTTCGCTCAAGGCGCGTGCCTGCGCAAGGGAGTAGCAGGCCACGGTGATGTCGTTCTGGATCAGGGCGGCGGCGTAGGCGGGCTGCACATGCCCCAGAATGAGGATGGGCAAAGTCTGCCCCGCCTTGCGCAGCTGCACGGCCTCGGTCAGGCAGCTGACCGCCAGCCATGCGGCGCCCTCCTCGGCGAACACCCGGGCGCACTGTACCGCGCCGTGGCCGTAGCTGTCGGCCTTGACCACTGCGCACAGGGGCAGCGCCCCTGCCCGGGCCTTTACCTCCCGGAAATTATACCGAAGGGCCTCGAGGTCGATCTCAGCCCAGACGTGTTTTTCAAACGGTTGTTTCTGCATGATCTGTTTCCTTTTTTGGTACGATGAAGCTGCCCCGACCCGTGTGGACGGGACGCCAGCCGTCGATGCCGCTCTCCTGCAGGGCATGGAGCGTTTTCTGCCGGAAGGCGTGGTCGGTGCGGCAGCGCTCCCGGACGAAGTCCTTGGTGTCCTCCCGGGTGGTCACGCCGTCGGCGGGGCAGCGGCTTTTCACGATGGGCAAGTCCGCCTCCCGCACGGCGCACTGCACCTCGTACTCGGTTGCCAGCAGCATGGGGCGGATGAGGGTGAGATCCCGCTGGGAGAGGTAGGTCACCGGCGAGAAGCAGCCGATGCGTCCCTCCCGCCAGAGGTTCATATAAAAGGTCTCCACGGCATCGTCCAGATGATGCCCCAGCGCCACCTTGTTGCAGCCCAGCTCCTGCGCGGCGGTGTGCAGCGCGCCCCGCCGCAGCTTGGCGCACAGGGCGCAGGGGTTCTTCTCCTTGCGGTACTCGAACACCACAGGGCCGATCTCGGTGCGGCGCACCTCGTAGGGGATGCCGTGCTGCCGGAACAGCTCTGCCAGCGCGGAGTAGTCCATGGGCTGATGATCGAACTGCGGGTCCAGCGTGACCGCTACTACCTCGTAGTCAAAGCCGATGTACTTGCGCAGCATGGAAAGACCGATGGTCAGCGCCACGCTGTCCTTGCCGCCGGAAACGCCCACCATCACCCGGTCGCCGGGGGCGATCATTTCATAGTCCTGTACGGCCTTGCGCATTAAACCGCAAAGCCGCTGCATTGCACGAAGATCACTCATGACAGGCTCACGCTTTCTACCAGATTGACCACATCGCTGATGGACGCCAGCTTTGTCAGCGCCGAGACATAGACCACATCGCCGCTGTCATAGGTGATGGTGGCCAGCACGGCGTAGTAGGTGCGGATATCACAGCGCACCGCTTCCACTGCTGCGCCCTCCACGGTCAGGTTGACCTTGCGGGGTTTGATGACGCCGTAGGCCTGCTTGAGGTCGGCTTCCGAGTCCTCGATAAAGCTTTCGTAGCTGTCGGCGGTGCCCCGCTGCAACAGCACGGCCTGATAATCCCCGCTGTCTGCCGTGTCGGCGGTGGCAAGCTCCAGCACGGTGCCGAGGGTTGCGTCCTCGGTCATGCGGCACACGCTCCACACGCTGCTGTCGTAGTAGACAGAGATGCCGTTCGTGCCGGTATAGTGGGTGTCGGGTGTCGCGGGGGTCTGCCGGTTCACCAGCAGGGTGAGCACCATGTAGGCTGCGATGCCCAGACAGATGAAAATGGCCATCGCCGTCAGCAGCCTGGAACTGCGACGCTGCGCCGAAGAAGTGCGGTCGATCTCATTTGGCATGGATGTATTCTCCTTGTGTTGGCAAGGGCGGCGGTGCACCGCCCATATCCTTTATAGTATACCACAACCGCAGCGGGATTTGTAGCGGGCAAATGGCAAAAATATGCCGGGGCGGGCAAAAAACTTTTACAAAAATCGGAATTTAGAAATCGGGAGGATTTGAGAGAAAACAAGCGATTTTGAGAGGTTCAAAAATTTCCACCGAAAAAATCCAAAAATCATGTTGACAGGCGCGTTTTTGTGTTGTATACTGACACTCGCGCCCCAAAAGGCGCATTGAACCGTTGAAACACTTATCAGGAGGAAATAGATATGAGCACTACTCTCGTAAAGCCCGCTGAAGTCGAGCGCAAGTGGTACCTGCTCGACGCTGCCGGCAAGAGCCTGGGCCACGTCGCTGCTGAGGCCGCTGTTCTGCTGCGCGGCAAGCAGAAGGTCGATTACACCCCCAACGTGGACTGCGGCGATTTCGTGGTTGTCATCAACTGCGACAAGGCTGTTCTGACCGGCAAGAAGGCCGAGCAGAAGTTCCACATCACCCACAGCAAGTACATCGGCGGCCTGAAGAAGGTCCAGTACAGCAAGCTGATGGCTGAGAACAGCGATCTGGCTATGACCTACGCTATCAAGGGCATGATCCCTTCCAACACCATCGGTGATAAGGCTCTGACCCGCCTGCACTGCTACCAGGGTGCCGAGCACGCTCACGCTGCTCAGAAGCCCGAGAAGATCGAGTTCTAAGAAGGAGGCAATCGAATATGTACGAAACCAAACCTTATTTCTACGGCACTGGTCGTCGTAAGGATTCCGTTG
>OLFM01000401.1_pt1 | contig 10686 bp, 9 predicted proteins | sample 1609021 | NCBI WGS metagenome assembly OLFM01 (sample SAMN02675044, study PRJEB24791) | human gut metagenome, SKBSTL002 | isolation source: stool | host: Homo sapiens | place: USA | reverse complement strand
CTGCACAAGCTATGATGCTTGCAAATTTCTTTTTCTTGACCTCAGGTACAACCTTGCTATATACCATTATGTCGGATGGATGTCCGTCTGTCATAATGAACAATAATGGCATCCAGTCTCCCTTTCTCTCGGTAGTACTTAATGTTACTTCCTGTTCAACCTGATGACAAAGTTGTTCCAAGGCGGCACCAGTATGAGTCGGACCAGAATCCGGAGTTGTTATATTGGGTAACTGTAAGTCTTCCAAAGGTGTTAATGGCAGAATAACCTTAACATCTCTATCGTATGTTATAATACTAATGTTTACAGTTTCCAATGCGTATGGATCTTGACGCAATGTTGCAATCATAGATTCAATGCCAACTTTTACCGATTCAATAGGTTCTCCTTTCATTGAACCAGATGTATCTATAAGTAAGTATACAGGTAGTCGTCTCATTTTATCTAATCATTACTATTTCTTTTTATGCTGATATTGAATATTACAGAATGGGTATTTCAATAGTAAAGCGATATGCTTCACAACTGAAATACCCCATTATTATGTGAAACCGTATTACAATAGTTCCTCTAATTTAGCAGGGAAGTTTTTAGCCTGAGACTTCAGTTGCAAAAGCAATTCTCTTTCGAGAATGTCAATTTGCCCATCACCTTTGATTTTATTATACAACCAATCGGCTTCTTCGTCATCTATTTCTGCTCCCGGAAGTTTTTTCACCAATTCTTCCAACATCGCCCCCTCAGGAGTACGATAAGCAGAAGCGTTATAGCCAATAGTATCTTCTGAAATGGTTACCTGCGGAGCCTCGGCTACAATAACCGCCTCACCCAACATGATAGCATCGGTGGGTAAAGTGATCGTTCCAATATTAATACTCGGTTTACCAGCTGTCAGCTGCAAAGATTTTTCCTGAGTAAGGTAACCTACAAATGAAATTTTAAGTACATATTTCCCCGGACGGGCAGCAATAGAGAATACTCCGTTGTTATTGGTAACATTTCCTACCACCATTGTACTATCGGGTAGAGAAAGTAACTGTACGGTAGCTTGTCCAACCGGGCTTTTATCATCACCATCAATCACAGATCCCGTCACGGTTATGCGCTTGCCACTTTGCGCCCAAGAGAGAGTTGCACAGGTACATACCAGTAACAACAATAATACTAACTTCTTCATTTTTTCTTTTTCCTTGAAATTTTAATGCCTAATGTCCTTTGGACACTCTTGTCGACAAAAGGTTTAACGGAAAAATGTATTTATTTCTTAAACAATCGGTCAACCCGGCTTTTTTGTACACCAAATTCCAGACAAATAACATTAAAAACCATATAAACTATAGCAATGGAATTATCCGCTTCTTCCAGATTTCCATTATATACTCCTCTGACCAACATTACAATATAATAAATGCCCAACAAATAAATAGCATAACAAATAGCCTTGATACGTATTCGGGAAATCTTCTCATTCTCATCCTTCACTTTTGCCAAGAAGATCATAAACAAAGAAAACCAGATAAGTAACTTGATAGAAGCCTTTGTAAACAACAGGTTACTATCGTTTATCATGCCAAACATAAACATGAACAACGGTACGAAAACAGACAACAACAGAACAACATATCCCATCGTCCTACAATAAACCGGTAAAATTCCTTTCATTATTTTATATTTTAACGTACAAAAGTAATTATTTGTAAGCAAAGAACGGTCATCTTTTTGCTTTTTTACCTAAATTTGCAGGCAAATAATAGAAAATATGAGTAAACAAGAAGTTATTATCTGCCATAACTTAGAAGAAAATCTCAATAAGGCAATAAACCAATGCCCACATGACAAATTATTTGTCTTGGCTGACGAACATACACGTGAACTTTGCATTCCTGTTTTATCAGAATTTGATTGTATTAAAAATGCCCATTTTATTTATATAGGGGCTGAAGATGTGCACAAAAACTTGGAAACACTGGCATATGTATGGAAAGAGTTGGGAGATAAAGGTGCAAGCCGTCATTCGCTACTTATCAATTTAGGTGGAGGGATGGTTACAGATTTAGGAGGATTCGCCGCATCAACTTTCAAACGAGGGATCAAATATATTAATATTCCTACCACACTGCTGGCTATGGTTGATGCATCTGTAGGAGGCAAGACCGGAATCAATTTCAACGGATTAAAGAATGAGATCGGAGTCTTCTCTCCTGCCGAAAGTGTATTGATTGACGCTAATTTTCTAAAATCACTGGATATTCGCAATCTATTGTCCGGATACGCTGAAATGTTGAAACATGGTCTTATCAGCACCCATGATCATTGGATAGAATTGTTGAAATTTGACTTCAACAATATAGATTACAAGGTCTTACAGACTTTAGTCGGAAAATCTGTACAGATTAAAGAAGATATAGTGGAACAGGATCCTTTTGAAAGAGGAATCCGCAAAGCTTTAAATCTGGGACACACCGTAGGGCATGCTTTTGAAAGTCTGGCATTAGAAACACAGCATCCGATATTACATGGTTACGCTGTGGCATGGGGAATAGTTTGTGAACTTTATTTCTCCCATATCAAAACTGGTTTTCCTAAAGACAAGCTACGTCAGACCATCCTGTTCGTCAAAGAACATTATGGAGTTATGCCTTTTAATTGCAAACAATATGAACGCCTCTATGAATTCATGAAACATGATAAGAAAAACTCAGCAGGCATTATCAATTTCACTCTATTAACTGAAATAGGAAATATACAGATTAATCAATCGGCAAGTAAAGACGAAATTTTTGAAATGCTGGATTTTTATCATGAATCCATGGGTTGCTGATCTCCCTTCAAACAGATGGAAAGGATTGTACAAACTTTCCATCTGTCCGATACAATAAAAACATCTTTTATTTATTCCCAATTACAATCGATCAAACTTTTAACAATCAAGCAATTAGAGTATTTATAATACATTAGTTAAAAAACAGGCCAATCATTTAAAAAAGACAAATATAAAGCACCTTTTTTCCGTAAAATTGTTCCTAAATACCATTGATCAACTTTTCAATGCTTCAGAAACCCTATTTTTGCATTATATAATTGGTTGGTATAAATGTTATATAAGGAATTTGAAAAGAATAGAGAAGATATATTAGAGAATGAATTTTGCATGCAATCTAATGCATCAACATTGCCCATTACAGATTGCCCTTCTTATACCCCTATATGTACTATTGGAATCTGTATACAAGGAAATGCTAAAATAAGAATGGATTCTCAAGAATATACTATACACCCACATGATGTTTTTGTCTTTATGCCGGGACTGCTAGTCTCAGTCATAGAGACAAGTCCTCATTTCACAACAAACTATTTTACACTTTCAAACACATTTTTCTATGATGTAATAAAAACTATCAGGAGTTTTTCTCCTCAATTTTTCTCTTACATGAAATCTCGTTTCCTTTATCCCTTGCCGGAACAAGAGATGCAGTATTTCATGAATTATTATACGTTACTGAAGAGTCGGATCAAACTTCCCAAAAGTTTTTCCAGAGAAGCAATTATAGCTCTGCTAAGAATTATATTCCTAGATTTATATAACGATTTTGAAAATTACATCAATCATAGAAATAATACAAGTACAACACGTAAAGAAGATTTAACGCATAGATTCTATACGCTAATGATGGACAACTACAGAGAGCATAAAGAGGTTATCTTTTATGCCGACAAACTTCATGTTTCTTCCAAATATCTGTCTGAAGTAGTTAAAGAAACCAGTGGAAAATCTCCTAAGGACTGGATTATAGATTATTCATTACTGGAGATAAAAGAATTATTGAAAAACAGTTCTCTTAATATTCAGGAAATAACAATCAGAACTAAGTTCCTGAACCAGTCTGCTTTAGGTCGTTTTTTTAAAAGACACACCAATATGTCTCCCTCTGAATATAGGGAATCGACTTATTAGTTTCATCAATACCTTGCATAAAAAGATGCACTTTTAATGTAAAAAAGTACAGAGAATATTTGCAAATACCAAAAAAAGCCGTACCTTTGCATCCGCAATTCGGGGTGTAGCTCAGCCCGGTTAGAGTACGCGTCTGGGGGTAATGAAATGAGCAAAGATTAGAAACATTACAATACAATATAAATCAAGGAGTTAAGCAAATACTTAACTCCTTATTTTTTACCTGCGAATAAAATTTGATTAAAGTTTTCGGACAAATTGGTGCAAATTCATCCAAAAACTTCTCCCAATCATTCCATTTGTATTTATTTGCCATACAAGGAAGAATAAAAATATCCCTCACCAAGAACTTCCTCCGCCTCCTTACATCCAAGTTCAGCAGCTTCTTGATAAAATTTATAGGCTACTTCCAAATCTACGGTTTCACCATATAAACCTTTATGGTAAATCTCCCCTGTTAAATACAACGCATACGGACTCCTTTTTTCCCTCAAATCAGATAAATGTAATGTCTGCTTTACCATGCCCTAAATTCCTTGCTTGGTTTAAATAAAACATTGCTTTATGTGTATTTTGCTCCACGTTTTGCCCTTTCAAATACATCATTCCTAACTTGAAGGCTGCTTCCGGGTCTGTATCCGTATTCTTAATGAGATTAAACAAACCGCTCTTACAATGACCAATTGTAAAGCCATAAGCTTTTGATGTTTCTATTATCATAATTTTATATTTTTAGATTTATACTTTTTAACTCACCACTACATATCTCGTTTAAAACGAAACATAAACATTAAGGCAAAGGAATTGGTCCGTCACGTATTAAATGATTGTTACTAAATAATTTTATTTTTCTCATGCTTTCAATATTCTATTCAGTCGTATAACGAAGAAATTGAAAACCACTTCTGTTAATTTATGGTTAATAAATTCGTATTGGAAGTTAATAAATATCAATACCGAAAACTGAAAACAATCTTAAAATCAAATGAATTGTTATAGGAAGTTTGCAATTTAAAGAATCTTTTGCCTCTCTATTAGAAACAAACCCAATATAACAAACAGGGTAGGACAACTATTGCCCTACCCCTATCTTATACGCTCCGTTAGAAGCCTCATTGTTGTTATCTACTTGTATATTGAATATACCTCAATAGGAACTGTATCTACTATACCATGTTTTACATAGCTTAAAGAAACAAGTTTTTCATCTACAGTTTTCCAATACAAAGAATACTTTCCTTTTTTCACAATGTTATCCTCAACTATCTTTCTTATTTCTTTAGGTGCTTCTATTTGATTGGAATCATTCCACAAAGAACTTCTATATGGATATTTAAAATACAAATAAGAATTTTCTTTTTTATCATAAAGCACAGAACATTCATGCTCTTTTATTTTTAACTTGGGATGAAATGTCATACTAAAGAACACTTTACTATTAACAACTTTCGCAGTCTTCCCACTTGTGCTTGACGGTTCGTATTCTATTTTACCATGTAATTGCTCATTTTGCAGCTTTGCATTCAATACAACTTCATCCTTTTGAATGACTGTAATTTGTTTATTAGTGTCAATAACAGCAATATAAGTATGGAAAGAATGGGGCTGTAAATTAAATGATTTAACCTCACCAGCATTGTCGAAGAACTCCTTAACAACTTGTTGTTTTAGACTGTCTTGTAGGTATTGAACTCCATACAGATAAAGTTCTTCGAGTTTATTTCGGGCTGCATTTTCTGCTTTCTGTTTAGCAACTTTTTCCTCTATCCTTTTACGTCTTTCAAGGGTATCTTTTATTGGATAGACAGATAAACTCCCCGAGCCACTTATATGTAGTTCAATTAGCTTATCCTTTTCAAACGTTTCACTTTGCATCTGCCCATAGTTATCAAGGAAACGACTTAGTTTTGTAGAAGTCATTACAATGGCTTCCGCCATGTTTCCAATTTCAAAGCCTGTATAAACATATCTTCCATTATCCATGCCTTTATAACTGAGGCTTAACGAATATTTTACATAGCCATATCTAAACTCCATTCCATAGGAGTTCTTCTTTTCTGAATAACTAATTTCAAGTGTGTTACCACCGTATATCGGTTTACCCGTATAGGGATTAGGGCACAGATAATCGGGATATTCAAAAGCCTTAATAGAAGTGGATTTTTGAGCATAAGCAGAAAGAACCATTATTACGCTCATCAGAAACAGCAAAGTTCTTTTCATAATACTGTGATTTGCTTTCCACAGCCCCGACAGGAAAGGTTTATATAAAAAGATAGCGTGAGGCTGTTAGAATTATCTGTTTTAGAGGCTCTGGTAAACCCGTGGTACAAGATAAAACGACACCCCACGCCAAGCCATATATATCACTGATATATACAAGATTAGCATGAGCGTTTGTATCGTCTATCCCCGTACCACATGAAATTTTACCAGAATTTCTAAAACGGGATAAAGCTAAACGCTTCCTTTAATTAATATGTCACCAACGGGTCTTTAACCTGTTAGCGGGACAAATATAACTAAAATCCAGCGTTCTACAAACGTTTTTAGGGATGTCGTGGAACAAATTTACTCATTTATTGATAGTTCACAAGATTTTAGGGAGAGAACTCCGATGAGGCTTTTGCACATTGGGACATCTAAACTTTGACAGATACCCTTAAACAGCCTCATCATCGTAGCTATAATCCCAAACGCACTTTGCTTATTGATTATATTCCACTTATTTTTAGGTACTGCATGATATTTTCATTACCTGCATTGCAAGCCCTCTATGACGTAATGCCCTGTCATTACATAAGTTTATCATCATACAGTGAAGATTTAAGAGTGTTGCATCCCCTTTACTTACAACCTGTATTCATTCTATCGACCGAGCATAACCACCTCATCACATAAAATTATATAACCTCGTATTAGAGCGTTTAAGCCATTATTACACCCCACCGAATACTTTTATTGTATTTGATAAGTTTTTGGCTGTGCACGACCAATAGACACCTCATTTAAAAGATAAGGCTTGATAATCACCCGAAGAGTAAACTTAGGAAAGTGGAGTTTACACCCTTTGATGATTACCAAGCCTTATTTTATTAGGAAGAGGATTAACAGGCAGTACTAAATATCCGATGTTCCTCTGCAATACTCATACCGTCTGCCGACTGTTCTAACAACCAAACGAGATACTTTTCTATTTTGCCTGTTAGTTCTTCCATTAGGCTGGAGGTCTTGAAGTGTTCTTTTTGCCACTTTATTGCCTCTTGGATTCTTTTTTGGAATTGAGTATGCAGAATCCTATCTTCGGGCAGACGATTTTTTCGATTCTTAAATAGGATATATTTCATATAATAAGACAAGTTTTGTCCCTCGTTTGCAATACAAATACACCATTTATCAAAGTCTTTGGCACTCTTTAAAGTGTCAAACTCTACATCCCAGCAATCATCAGGTAGCTTATCTATATCTTCGTAATATCCAAACCACTCTGCTACTAACTTCCAAAATACATATTTATCCCATAGTTCATTAGCCGTAATACCTTTTCCAAACAGCTCAAACAATTCATCTATTCCAAGTGTCATTTCATACCTTAACAAGTAGTTCGACAGGCTATTTCTACCCACTTTGGGTAACTCTCTCTTCTTTTTAGCCTCCGACATCTTATCATAAAACTTTATCCGTGTACCTTCATAGTCAAAATATGCAGTTCCACTTCTCTCACCACTCCACTGGTTAGGAATAAATTTCTTTATTCCGCTTAACTTCCTCAAATAAGATATAGGAGGTTGAGACATTTCAAAATTATGGGCAAACTCCAAAGACTCCACCTCTGCATTATACATTGGTACGCCCAGTTCTTCGCTCAACATCATAATACATCGTTCTGCATCCTTCAATGACATAGTACGTGTATTATGCCCCCATAAGCATTTAGGAAGACTGCCCTCAAATGATACATACGTTTCAGTGGCTATAACTTTACGTCCACGCCATTTTCCACTACCACCTGTATCATCACCCCTATATTGAGATAATGCTAAACGAGCCACAACATCCTGCCACCTATAATTAGATGGCAGTGCCCATGCGCATAGCTTTAATTTGATTTTATCATACATGGCTATGAATTAAAATGTATTTAGAATGTTATACAAAATTGAGTTTATTAATTATTTACGAAGACGTGCAGCAAATCCCAACTCCATACTTTCAATGAATTCCTGCTTAGTTTCTTGCCTTTTAGCCATCATCCACGCTATTATTTCATCACGCCTAAATCTTAGTATTCGCCCACTTTCCGCACGATAACAAGGTATCTCCTTATGACTTGTCAACTTATAAATTGTATGTTTGGACTGCCCAATCAACTCACTACAAATATCAATGCCGAATACCTCCGGATAATCTTCCATCCGTTTTAGAGGTCTATTGTTCTTCTGTTTTTCGCCTTTACCCTCTGACGGTACTGTTCCCAGCATAGTACAAATTATTTCCCGTAACGACCTTATTTGAGCCAAAACATAATATTCCCACTCGTTTCTTAAAAACTCCATATCATTATACAACCATGCGCTTTCCACAGAATCACGATGATGTTCATTAATGAAACCGTACTTTGCTATTGCACCATACAGGAAATCTTTTGCTAAAATAATTTTTCCCTCTTTCTGCAAGTAGGCTTCTTCATTATAGATATCATCCAACTCTTGACTACTCATTTTTAATTCTCCCTGAACTACAGACTTTACCTTTACTTCATAAGTAGAAATAAAATATTTGCTTTTCCACATAATAATAGCTGCATCAACAACCTTTAATGCCTGTCGGAGTTTTCCTTTATCCCCATCCGTCAACCGCTTCACATAGACAAACAACCAACTTTCACGGACTGCTGCTTCCCCTCTGAGCGACTTGTTTATCAAGTCGCCCAAAGGCATTCCATAATGAATAAACATACCTATAATATTTTTACGACTTTATCCAAAACACTTGTAGAGAAACTGGCAAGATATGTAGCCGTTGTCGTAAGATTACTATGTCCCAGGGCTTGGCTTATTATTTCACGGGGAATATCATTGCCTTGCAAAGTCATGGCCATTGTGTGTCGTGCTGTGTAAGTTGTCAAGTTCAATGAAATTCCTAAAGTCTTACCCATTTTTTTCAAATTGGCATTAATACGTTTGTATCGGCAACGCACATGCTCATACAGTTGTTCGCCATCATACTCTTTAGTAATAATAGGAAGTAAATACTTGCCTGTTTGAGGTGTGTTTGCCTTAAACCATTCCAATAGCTCCTCTATGGCAGGAATAACGAATATTTTTATCGGTTTTACATTCTTGGCATTTTTTGTCTTTTGCCGTTTATACACGATATGCGTTCCTGTTGCCAACACTTCAAGATTGTCTGTTGTCAGGTTTGCCATATCAACAAAACTCATACCTAAACAATAATAAGAAAATAGGTATATCCGACGGGCACGCTCCAATACAAAATTTTGTTGAGGCGAGTTCTTTATCAACTCCAATTCTGTTGGCAGTAAATAGCGTTTTGCCGTTTCCTCCGCCAGCTTGTTGATTTCAAAACCACCTTTGCCAAACGGATAAGTGTTGTTTGAGGCTGCTTTTTCTTTAATGGCTTTATTGATTACTGCACGCAATGTTTTTAAAGTGTGCATACGGGTGTTTCCACAACAACCATTCTTTTCCATAGCCATATTTAAGCGATTGATGTATTTCACGTCTATTTCTGAAAACAAACGTTCTTTTGCCTTAGAGTCATATTTGCAAAACAGGTGCAAGTCACGCTCATAAACCTTTCCATTACCGATGTGACCTGTAGACTTTAAATCCTCCACCTGCTTCACCCAATAATCATAGATTTTTCCTTGTCTCGAAATTCCCAAAAATTCTTCTTCAAATTGGTTTAGTGTCCAATCCACCTGTGCTTTCATAAACTTATTCACCACTTCATTTTTACGTTCCTCGCAACTAATCAACCAGTTGTTATACGACTCATAGTTGGGGTTCACTCGTTTGTCCCTTTTAAATCGGTCCGCATTTGTATCCCACTCATTTTCAAAGGCGGACAATTTTAAATCAATGTATTTTAGTTTACCTCTTTTAGTGATGCGTAAACAAACAGGGTTACTCCCATCTTTTCTTTTGTTACTCGTGTGGAGTACAATACGAAACTTTGCCATAATCTTCTTTCTTTTTTTAATTAATAATACAGTTCTCTATGAGTGCAACGTAAAAATTCAATCCACGATTAAATTTTTGACGAGTAAAATTAACCTATTAAGATTTATTAACAATGAACACACGGAAAGTTTCTTTCAATATACGTCAACCCCATACTAATAATGAGAAATGTAGTAGCAAGATATATTCCTATTTTGTATCTATCTTCGATTAAAGTTTGATTAAAGTTTTAGGGTAAAATAATCCTATTCCATACAAAAGACGATAGACTAAATACAAATAGCCGAACAGAACAAAAGCCTTAAGCAATTAAAGTATTGTTTAGAAACAATTCTAAATAGCAGTAAGTAAAGCCATCATAAAACACTAATAATAAAGACCATACAAAACATACCATAGAATACAACAAATAAAAAGCAATCAATTTATTTGCAGATTAAAAATAAAGCACTACCTTTGCACTCGCAATTCGGGGTGTAGCTCAGCCCGGTTAGAGTACGCGTCTGGGGGGCGTGTGGTCGCTGG
>OLFM01000385.1_pt1 | contig 10905 bp, 7 predicted proteins | sample 1609021 | NCBI WGS metagenome assembly OLFM01 (sample SAMN02675044, study PRJEB24791) | human gut metagenome, SKBSTL002 | isolation source: stool | host: Homo sapiens | place: USA | reverse complement strand
CCGCGCATGGCCATGGCGATGAGTTTGGTGCGCATCCGGCGCTGGTGGGTGTCGCAGTCGCAGCCGCCGCTGATGGTCTCCACATCGCAGCCGGGGCCCAGCACCTCCTGCACCAGCATGGCGTCCACATTCACCGCACCAAAATCGTTTTCCAGAATACACACCTTATGCCCCTGCTGTACCAGATACCGCACATACCGGCGCAGAAAGGTGGTCTTGCCTGCGCCCAAAAAGCCGGTGATGAGATCCACCTGTACCATATTTTTCTACCTCCGTTGCAAAAACCCTCCCAGCGCCGCAGCGCCCGGGAGGGTTTGTACTCTTAGTCTTTTTTCTGGCGCTGCAATTCCCGGATGATCGCAACTGCCTCCGGCGCGATATCCCCCGGCACAATGGCCGGGCGTGCCAGAAAATAGCCCTGCAAAAGGTCTGTGCCCAGCTCGATGACCGTGCGCAGCTCGGCGGCGGTCTCCACACCCTCGGCAACGATCTTCATGCTGCGGGGGTGGGCGTAGGCCACCACATTGCGCAGGATCTGCTGCTTGTCCGGCGAGGTGTCGATGCCCCGGATGATGGCGATATCCACCTTGATGAACCGGGGTGCAAGCTGCAATAGCGTATTCTCGTTGGAATAGCCGCTGCCGTAATCGTCCAGCGCAAACATCCCGGAAAATCCCGGTGCATTGCGCTTTCTCTCCAGTGCTTCGTAGTCGATAGCTTCCTCTTCGGTGATCTCGACGACCATGCGGTGGCACAGCTCGTGCCACCGGCTGTCGATATATTTGCCGTCCTCATGCGACAGGCAGGTGTTGGCGATGGAGTTGACAAAGAGCATAGCCTCCTCGGACACGCTGCCCGCCCGGCACAGGCTGTCGAAGGTCTCCAGTGCCTTGGTAAAGGTGATGCGCTCGATCTCATACAGTGCTCCCTGCTCCCGCGCCAGCTTCATGATGGTGGCCGGGGAGCGCAGGGTGGGCAGGTCGGAGCGCATCAGCGCCTCGTAGGCGACTACCCTGCCGCTGCGTGCCGAGAAGATGGGCTGGAAGCAGTAGAACACCTGCGCATTGCTGAGCAGCTGCCGGAACTCCCGGCGGGTGCGCTCGGCGTAGGCTTCGCGGTTGTACACCCCGATGTCGAACTCCTCCACCCGGCCCTTATCCGCGTGCTTGACCTGATACATGGCAAAGTCGGCATATTTTTTCAAGGTCTCCCAGTCCTGCCCATCGTCCGGGTACCACGCGATGCCGCCGGAAAGGCTGATGTGCAAGGCGTTGCCGCTGGGCAGCAGCGCCACGCTCTGCTGCATGGCCTTCGTCAGGCAGTCGATCTTTTCCCGCACTGCGTCCCGGCTGCGGTAGCCGTGGAACAGCACAAGGAACTCGTCGCCGGAAAGGCGGGCACAGACAGTCCCGGCGGGGGTATTGTCCCGCAGGCACTGACCGGTGCGGCGGATGTACTGGTCGCCCCAGTCGTGGCCGTAGGTATCGTTGATGTGCTTGAGGTTATCCAGATCCATCATCATCAGCGCCGCCACGCCCATGCGCTCCGGCGCGGCGAACAGCTCGGTGCACACCCGGTTGAAGGCCTGCCGGTTGTACAGCCCGGTCAGGATATCGTGATCGCGCTCGTGCTCGATGCGCTTCCGTTCCAGCACAGCGGCGGTCACGTCCTCGGCAAGGCCGATCTTGGCGTGCCCCTCGATGGTGCTGCGCAGCATGATGTACCGCACCCCGTCCGGCTGCTGAATGGTCAGCAGCTCGTCGCCCTCGGCGGTGTGGTCACAGGGATTCTTTTCCCGGATGCCCTTGAGCACCTCCTCGAACCGGCGCACGCTCAGCGGCTCGCCCTGCATCTCGGGCTTGCCCAGCAGGGAGAAGAAATTATCGGTCACAAACACGCTGCCGGTGTCGGTGCGCAGCTCGTAGCCGCCGATCTCCACACTGGCCATATCCATGATGCGCAAAAACTTGGTGGAGTTGGTCACCAGCTCCTTGTTCAGCTGGGTAATGGTCTCGGCAAAGCGGTCCACCTCCCGGATGGCGGTGCGGGACAGGCGGGGGAAGGTCTTTTTCTCCTGCGCGTCTATCACCTCGCGGTACAAACGGTTGATGGGTCTGGCCAGCCGTGCCGAGACCAGCAGGCTGCCCAAAACGCTCAGCACCAGCGTGATCGCTATGGTGGTCAGCAGCACCTCGCGCACCCGGCTGGAAAAAGCCAGCAGCACCGACTGCTCCATGGTACCGGCCAGAAACCACTTTTCGGCGGCAAAGGGCGCGTTGCGGTTATACACCTGCAGCGGCTCCAGCACCATATAATAGCGCTTATCGTTCAGCTCCACCCAGTTGCCGCCGTTGCCGTTGCTGCGGCAGTTCAAAACGCCCAGCGGTGCATCTGCCGTTACCAGATCCTCGCCGGAGGTCACGGTCTTGCGCAGGGAGAGCACGCCGTCCGTCAGCGCATCATCGGTAGTGGTCACGATAAAATAGGTGCCTGCCTTGTCCTCGTCCAGCTCGGTGAAGGGCAGCTTTGTCTGCAGATAGTCCGTGAGCAGTTCCACGCCCACCACGCCGTATACCGTGCCGTCCGGCAGGATCAGCGGCATGGAGTAGGCAATGGCGTGCCGGTCGTCCCCGGCCAGACAGTAGGAGTTGGTGGTCCAGCGGCCATAGCTTTCCGCCGAAAGGCCGGCATCGCTCTTATACGCGGTCTGAAATACCGTGCGCAGGATGCCACCCTTGGTATCTCCCTGATAGGGGAAAGCGGGCTGCCAGCCCTTATCCGTGCCGATGGCCAGCTCTTTTACCACTGTGGCGCTGGCGCGTTCCAGCAAAAGGTCGCTGTTGCGCTCCGAAGGGCGGGCGTCCGGGTCCATATCCCGCAGGTAGATGCCGGGCATTTTTTTGCCCACCTCGCAGGTGTCCAGATCATGGGTGTTCAGGATGAGAAAAATGCCGGTCACCTGCTTTGTGCGCAGGGTGTCCAGAAGCTGCGGGGCAAGCGCTACCAGCAAAGCATCGCTCTGTTCGCTGCCGTTATCCAGCGTGTCCAGCGAGATATCGCCGCTTTTCAGCAACTGCTGGGTGGTAGCGGTGATCTGCTCGCTCAGCTGCTCCAGATCCTCCGCGTTCCGCAGGATCTCCTGCATATAGCTGGCGCGGTTGCGCACCCGCATGGTAAGCAGATCCTTGGCGTTTTCGTCCAGCTGCTCGGTCACGTTGATGGCAAGGATGCTGGCGACTGCCATCAGCAGCTCCACCGCCAGCACCAGCATCATGGTGGCAAAAATATTGTAGAACACGGTTCTTTCCGGTCTGTTTTCCAAGCGCTGCCGCTGGCGCTGTTTCCATGCGTCAAACATCGCCCTGCCTCCTTTCCGTCTTTTTCCGGGCGGTCAGCCCTCGTACTGCTGCAGCTGTGCAAGGGTGGCCTGATACCACGCCTCAAAATAGTCGTCGGTCAGTTCCAGCCCGCTTGCGCGGATGGCGTCCATGTCGTTGGCGGCGGTGGTCACCGGCAGATAGCCCGACTCCACCGCGAAAGCGATGTTATTCTGCGGCTCGGTGAACCACTTTAAAAAGGTGACTGCGCCGTTGATCTCGGCCTCGGTGCCGCCGCCGAGACCGCAGCCGCCGCCAGAAAGCTGCGGCGCGAGATCTTGTTCTTCATCCTGCTCCATGCCCTCCCGAGCACCCTCCCGAGCGCAAGCGCATCCTACGCCATCATATACTTTTATATAATACCACCACTTCCGGCATAGTGTAAACTCTTTCTTAAGAAATATGGTAAAAAAGTGCAGATGACGAATTTTCGTCTTATTTTTTGGTGGTTATGCCAAAAGCACGCGTCCCCTATAAAAATGGGATAGCGGAGCGTCCGCAGACGCTCCGCTATCCCGAAGTAAAAATAATTATTCCTCTAAAGATGGCCAAAGCACAAGCGGCGGCCATTTTTGATCGTCCCGCGTTACATGCGTATCCGCTGCGCGGCGCGGGCGATGGAGGCAAGCAGGGTCACAAGACGCTTTTCGTCCATCTGGCCGCAGTAGGTGGTAAAGGTGTAGTAGCACCCCTGCACGCAGAAGGAAAGCACCACCTTGCGCACTACGTCCGTCTCAAAGGTGGGGTCGGTCTGGGCGATGCACTGGCACATGGCCTGTTCCACCCGGTTGATGAACAGCCCCTGCCGGGAGCCGGAGAAGAGCACGCTGATCTCGGCCTGATGCGCGGTGAAGGCGCGGAACATCTCCCGCGCAAGCCACTCGGTGCGCTCGCTCACATCGCTGGCGGTCAGGCGGGGCAGGCTTTCCACCACCGCGTGCACCATCTCGTCCTCCATGGCGTTGGCCAGCGCATAGATATCCTGATAATGGGCGTAGAATGTGGATTTATTGATGCAGGCGCGGTCGCACAGCTCCTTGACACGGATCTTCTCCACCGGCTTTTCGCGGCGCAGCTCCATAAAGGCCTGCTTGATGGCGCGCTCGGTCTTTTCAATGCGGATATCCAGAAAACCCACCTCTTTTGCATTTTTGTTGATTTTCCAACATTTTTCCGGTTTTGCGGATAGACAAGCCCCGCAGCCCTTTTTATACTGGGTATAAGCGGAGCGGCGTTACTCCTTGCGGTACAAAAGCCCCTGCTGCTCCAAAGCATCGCGGATGCGGGCAAAGGTGTCCTTGTCCGGGCAGCGCAGGGTGTGCAGGTGCACGCCGCCGGTCATCCGGCTGAGCAGGCACTCCGGGGTATTGGCTGCCTGGGTGATAAAGGTATCCACATCGTATCGGCTGGCGAGGTTCAGGTTGCCCCGCAGTTCGCCGTAAAGCGGGTTTTCCACCGCCACATCGACCACCACGCCTCCCTGATCCACCACCGTGTAAAGCTCGGCACGCATTTCATCGGCTGTCCTGTGCACACAGGCCAGGATGCCGGTGTAGCCGCCGGGGGTCGGGTGGAACTGATACCCGCGCGGGGTGGCCTCGATTTCGGCCCCGCCTGCCCGCAGAAGGGCTACATCCCCCACCACGATCTGGCGGGAGACCCCCAGTTCCCCGGCCAGTACACTGGCACTCAGCGGTGCATCGGCCTCCGTCAGCCGCTCTAAGATCACTTTTCTGCGCTGCGCAGCATTCATCTTCCGCACTCCCCCTTTTTATCCTACCAGCCGCAGCAGGGTGGCGTAGTTGGAGGGCAGCTGGACTTTCAGCTTACCCCACTCCACCTGCGTCAGGATGGGCTGGCTGCCCACACAGTCGGCCAGTAGGTCTTCGACACCCGAAGCCTCCACCGGCAGCTGGAATTCCATCGAGACCGGGCTGTCACCATTATTGTACACCGCCACGACAGCCTTGCCGTCCAGCACCCGGGCAAAGGCGTAGCACTGGGTGGTGAGCTGCAATTCTTTTACCTCGCCGTAGGTCATTTCCGGCAATTCAGCCTTGCATTTCCCCAGCGCTTTGTATACACTGGTAACAGGATTTGTACGTTCTGCATCAGCGTAGTCACTGAGTTCCAGACAGGGGCGCAGCGGCCAGTCGCTGCCCCACTCCTTTTTGCCCTCGATGCCGAACTCCGAGCCGTAGTAGATGGACGGGATGCCCCACAGGCTGTACACCAGAATGGCAATATGCCGGATGTGCTCTTTGTTGCGCAGCTTGTTGGGCAGGCGCTCCACATCGTGGTTATCCGAGAAGAGATACAGCCGGGTGTCATGGCACAGCCCCTGCAGTCGGCGCATGGTGTGGGCGATTTCAAAATAGTTGTGGTCGTTGTGGCCGCTCCACAGGCCCTTGTGCAGCTCGTAGTTGGTCACGGAGTGCAGCATTTCCGGGTTTGCCCAGCGGCTGTAATCGCCGTGGATGACCTCGCCCATCAGCCAGAACTCCGGCTTTACCTCGTTTGCCAGACGGCGCAGCCCGCGCATGAAGTCGAAATCCAACACATCGGCTGCATCCAGACGGATGCCATCGATGTCGAACTGCTCCACCCAGAAGCGGACGGTATCATAATGGTACTGCTGCACCTCCGGGTTGCGCTGGTTCAGCTTGACCAGCAGGTTGTAGCCGCCCCAGTTGCCGTAGGAAAAGCCATCGTTATACTCGTTGTTGCCCCAGAAGTTCACATCACAGAACCAATCCTTATACCGGGCGTTCTCGCGGTTTGCTTTCAGGTCCTGGAACGCGAAGAAATCGCGGCCCACATGGTTGAACACGCCGTCCACGATGACCCGCTGCCCGCGGGCGTGGCAGGCCGCCACAAAAGCCTTGAACTCCTCGTTGGTGCCAAGGCGGCGGTCCACCAGACGGTAGTCGATGGTATCGTAGCCGTGGGAGCCGCTCTCGAACAGCGGGCCGATGTAGATGGCTGTACAGCCCAGCTTTGCCGCGTGGGCTGCCCATGCTTCCAGCTTTGCAAAAGCGCCCGGGGTGGGCTGGCCGTCGTTTTCGTGCGCACAGCCGCACAGCCCCAGCGGATAGATGTGATAAAATACTGCTTCGTCATACCAAGCCATGATCATTCGCTCCCATTCTATTGCTCTAAAAAGTTGCACCGCCCGCAAGGCGGCAGCAACAGTATACCACACCCTCTGGCAAATATGTGTATTTTTGCCGATTTTTGTCAAGATTCGCTAAGATTATCGGCTACTGTGCCGGTAAAAAGGCGTTTTTCTTGGATAGTTTGCCCAAACAGCCTTGTATCAACCGGCGCACATCGCCGGTCAACATAGAGAAGTAAGGAGATCTTTGCATGAATTACCCTGTGATCCCCCGCACGTTTTTCAGTGGCGACTGCTTCGATGCCTACCGCATTCTGGGTGCGCACCCCTGCACCGACCCGAACGGCGCCGAGGGCTGGCGTTTTGCCGTGTGGGCACCCGGTGCCACCGCCGTGGAGGTGTGCGGCGGCTTTGACGGCTGGGAGCGCGGCGTGCCCATGGAAAAAGCCGATACCGGCGTGTGGAGCGCCTTTATCCCCGGCCTTGCGGAAGGAGATCTGTACAAATACCGCGTGCATGGCGCAGACGGCAGCACCGTGATGCGCAGCGACCCCTACGCCTTTGCCACCGAGCTGCGCCCCGGCACCGCCAGCAAACTGACAAAGCTGGATTTCACCTTTGACGACACTGCGTGGATGGAGCGGCGGGACAAATGCCGCAACCGCCCGCTGAACATCTACGAGCTGCACGCCGGCAGCTGGAAGCATAAGCCCGGCGCAACCCGGCCGGACGGCTCGGACGGGTGGTACAACTACGAGGAGCTGGCGCGGGAGCTGATCCCGTGGCTGCTGGAGCACCACTTTACCCATGTGGAGCTGCTGCCGCTGGCCGAGCATCCCTTTGACGGCAGCTGGGGTTACCAGACCACCGGCTACTTCTCGGTGACCAGCCGCTACGGCACCCCCGCCCAGTTTGCGGGCTTTGTCAACGCCTGCCACCGCATGGGCATCGGCGTCATCATGGACTTTGTGCCGGTGCACTTTGCCGCCAACGCCGACGCACTGGCAAAGTTTGACGGCACCTACCTGTACGAGTACGACAGCGACGTGGGACAGAGCGAGTGGGGCACCTGCAACTTCAACTACTACCGCCGGGAGGTGTGCAGCTTTCTGAGCAGCGCCGCCGGGCTGTGGATGGACGTGTACCACTGCGACGGCATCCGCATGGACGCCATCTCCCGGGCATTGTACTGGCAGGGCGACCCCAACCGCGGCGTGAATCAGGGCGCGGTGAACTTTTTGCGCAGTTTGAACCACGGGCTGAACGAGCGCTGGCCCACCGGCATCTACATGGCGGAGGACTCCACCAACTTCCTCAAGGTGACCGCCCCCACCCGCTACGAGGGCGTGGGCTTTGACTACAAGTGGGACATGGGCTGGATGCACGACACGCTGGACTACTTTGCCACCCCCTTCGGCGAGCGCCCGGGCTGCTACGGCAAGCTTTTGTTCAGTATGCACTACTTCTACAACGAGCTGTATCTGCTGGCGCTGAGCCACGATGAGGTGGTGCACGGCAAAAAGACCATCATTGATAAGCTGTGGGGCAGCTACGCGGAAAAATGCGCCCAGCTGCGCACCCTGTATTTTTATATGTACACCCATCCCGGCAAAAAGCTGAACTTTATGGGCAACGAGCTGGCACACTTCCGGGAGTGGGACGAAAAGCGGGAGCTGGACTGGAATCTGCTGGAATACCCCTTCCACGATGCCTTCCAGAAGTACTTTGCCGCTCTGAGCCGCACCTACGCCTCCGAGCCTGCCCTGTATGACGGCGAGTACAACCCGGACTGCTTTGAGTGGGTGGCAAACGAAAGCTGCGCCGAGGGTGTGTACGCATGGCTGCGCAAAGGGCGCGGGCAGAACCTGCTCTGCGTGATGAACACCCAGGACCACGCCCACAAAAAGTTCCCCCTGTACCTCAAGTTCCCCTGCAGCGCAGAGCTGGTGCTGGACACCGAGGCCGGCACTTGGGGCGGCGTGCACAAGGCGCACCGCAAGCAGAGCTTCCACACCACCGATGGCGGCGTGTTCGGCCGGGACTACACCCTGACGCTGGACCTGCCCGCCATGGGCAGCTATCTGCTGCGGCTGTCCCCGGAAGCCCCCAACCCGGACGCCGCCCGCCTGAGCGCCAACAGGGCGCTGGCGCAAAAGCGCAAGGCGGCAAAGGCTGCTAAGGCCGCTGCGGAAGTTTCCGATAAGTAATATTTACGCAAAAATGTCCCGTCTGCTTTGAAAGCGGCGGGACATTCTGCATTTTTCACCACCGGGGTGCTGGACAGTGCCCCGGGGAGTTGTTATACTGTAAGGTGTGAAATTTTGCAAGGAGGGTCCTATTCCATGTCCGAACCCATTACAAAGCCCCGCGTTTCCGCTGCGGCGAAAATCGTGCTGGTGCTGGCGGCAGCAGCGGTGCTGCTGGCCGTTTTTGCGCTGGCTGCGCCCGGCAGCAAATTCTTTTTTCCGCTGGTGAGCCTGTGGTGCAACCTTGCCCTGTTTGCCTGTGTGCTGCTGGTGCTGCGGGTGGCGGGAATCAAATTTGACCTCTTCCACAAGGCGGTGCTCGTCGGCCTGTGGGCGGCAGCGCTGGTCTACTTTTTCTGGGCGCTTGGCCGCCGCAGCTTTGTGTATATCTGGGATTACGTCAACTATATCAACAAACAGTACTGGGCCGAAGCTGCCTTTCTGCAAGGCCCGGCGGCGGGCTTCCAGTTCATCTTCGGCTCCTTTGCCGAGGACTACACCAACTTCATCACCCTGTTTCTGGAGTTTCCCTTCTGCCTGAGCGACCGCACCGGCGACAGCTTTGCCTTCTGTCAGGTGTTCAGCATCCTGCCCATGCTGCTGGTGCTGCTGGCAGGGCTTACCATCAAGGTGGGGCAGATGCTGCGGGTGAAAAACCGCTTCTGGTACTTCCTCATCGGCATGACCTGGATGGTCACCTACCCGTGGCTGCGCATGAGCGCCATGCTCAGCCAGCCGGACTGGTTCGGCCTCATCTTCGGCTTCAGCATTCTGCTGCTCACGCTGGACTTCCGGTTTGAAAAGCTGGAGCCGGTGCGCTTCTGCCTGCTGTTTGCCGCCACGGCAGCCATCATCCTTTCCCGCCGGTGGTACTTATATTTTGTGGTGGGCTACTACTTTGCCTACGCGGTGCTGGTGCTGGTAAGCAGCGCGCGCACTGCCCGCGCCGGGCAGAAAAAGCAGGCGCTTTTGCAGGTGCGCAACCTCGTGCTGTTCGGCCTGATGAGCATGGTGGCCATGCTGGTGCTGCTGTGGCCGATGGTCAGCCGCATCCTCGCTTACAGCTACGCCGAGCGCTATTCCTACTATAACGGCGGCGGCTTTGCAGCCGAGATCAGCCTGCAGTTCTGGCGCATGGGTCTGATGAACCTTGTGCTCGTGGGCATGGGGCTGTGGTTCAGCCTGAAAAAGCGCAAAATGCCTGCGCTGCCCTGCCTTGCCGGGCTGGAGATCCTGCTGAGCATGCTGCTGTTCACCCGCATCCAGAACACCGGCTCCCACCAGATGCTGCTGTTCCTCCCGGGGTGGTTTCTCCTGTTTTTGCTGGGCGCAGCGGCGCTGGCGGAGGGCATCAGCCGCTTCCGGGCGGCAAAGGTCGTGTTCTGGGTGTTCACCCTCGTGTTTGCCACCTCGGTGCGCTGCTCTCCCCTGACCACCATTGCCCTGCCGGGCTTTCTGGTGGATCACTTCCCGCTGGCAGTCACCGAGGAGTTCGTCCGGCTGGACAAGCTGATCTATGACCGCAAGGATCTGCCGCAGATCAAGGCCATTGCCAACTGGATCGACACCCACTGCGCCGAGGGCGAGATCAGCTACATGATCCCCCACGATATGCTCTACAACCCCGACCACTTCAAGAACTGCCGCCTGCCGGAGGCTTCCATCAACGACAAGCTGGCCTTCGGCTTCTCGGTGCCGGGCACCCACAACTTCCCCATGCAGTTCTTCGAGGCCAAATATGTCCTCACCGCCGACCCCTTCCCCCAGACCTTTGTGGGCAACGGCGAGATGTCCCACAAGCTGAACGAGAGGTTCCTTGCGGTGCGGGACGAGTACTTTGCGCTGGAGGCCACCTTTGATATGGGCAACGGCACCACCTTTACCATCTGGCGGCGCACCGTGGCCCCCACCCGGGAGGAAGTGGAGTATTATCTGAGCGCTTTCGCTGAGGAAGACGCCCAGTATCCTGAAATGTTCTCCCAGGTGGCCGAAGCCTGGCTCACCGCTCACGGGCTGTGAGCTTGCCCTTTCTGCCGAAAACGTGTATAATTCGATTTGTTGCTATAAAACCCGCAGCGCCGCCCGTCGGCCTGCTTACGTCATAAGGAGTACGCCGCTATGGATAAGAAGAACACGCCTGAAGTGAAGCTGGGCCAATACAAGGGCC
>OLFM01000327.1_pt1 | contig 12847 bp, 8 predicted proteins | sample 1609021 | NCBI WGS metagenome assembly OLFM01 (sample SAMN02675044, study PRJEB24791) | human gut metagenome, SKBSTL002 | isolation source: stool | host: Homo sapiens | place: USA | reverse complement strand
TTTTACGTTTAATTATCGTCATTCTGTTTTTTATTGCATTTCTAAATATTACTTATGCAGCCCGCCACACCTTTGCCTGTACCATCAGTTTAGGCGAAGGAATCCCTAAGGAAGTTTTGCAGGTAATGATGGGACATTCTTCCATCAGAACAACCGAACTCTATGCCAAGCTTCCCATGGAGTTCGTCACCCGTAATCTTGACAAAAAGCTTTTCCATATTTGGGGATAACACTTCCTATTAAGCGTAAGAAAAGCCGCATTGCACCACCTGAAACGAGAGGTCAATGCGGTATCTCTTTTTCCATCCCATTTCTACGTTCGGGCTTGCCCGTTATCCACACAAAAACATAGTTGGGTAGCCTAATTCCCCGAAGTGATAAATCACACGGGTGGAGTGTACACTGGAATCAGCAAGCTGAGTAGAGGATTATGTAGACAAACCATCTATAAACATCGAAAAGAAGGTCATAAAAAAGGTCATCACTGTGACCTTTTTTTGTGACCTTTTTTAATCTTGCTTATTTTCAGCAATCACTCATTACCATTTACAATTTTCCAATGTCCACCTTTGGCAGCACCCTCACGTTGTATAAGTCCTAATTTCTTTAAGCGATCAAGATTATACTTGATACCATCCTCTGTTGAATTATCTATATGTAAGGCCAAATCTTTACGAGATGCAGCAGGATTTATCGCCAAGTAAGCCAAAATATCTTTCTGCATCTTGGAAAGTTTCTGGGTAGTTTTCTGGGTAATGTCTAAGTTGGTGTCTGAGTTAGTGCCTAAGTTGGTGACTAAGTTAGCAGATGCATTAGGTCGTTTGAATGTAATCTAAACAAGTAAACCATCCGTTCTATATTCAAGTTCTGAAATCTTTTCATGTAAAATCGATGTGTGTTATTACGCAAAGAAATGTTTCTTGAAAAAGGCAGATATTTTGTGATTAGCTCTAAATAAAATAAAAAACGAAAAGAAATTTACCATATTATTTGTTGTGTTGAAAAATATATCTATCTTTGCACAAACTTAAAATAAGTGAAGCATGAAACTCAATAAAATAAAAATTTCGGGTATTTTCAATCTGAAGGATGTCGAAATATCTTTGGATGATTTAAGTGCATTGATTGCGCCTAACAATTATGGCAAAAGTAATGTGCTTCGTGCCATTGATTTCGGTGTCTTTTTTATGGAGGCTTCTTTAAAGAGAAAGTTATCATTGATGCGCAATCGTTCTCTCATACCCATTAATACAGCTTTGGAAGGTACTCCGTTTTCTTTTGAATTGGAAGGAGAATTTTCTAATGGAGAGAAAACATTCAGCTTTGTTTACGGCTATTCTTTTGAGTGGTGGAAGACCTCAAAAGATGATGGCGCCAGAATTATAGGTGAATACTTAAGAATGAAATCAGATGATGACTTGAAGTTCAGAAGTTATATCAATCGTGAAGATACGAATGTTGCTTATTATTTGGCTTCACCAACTGGCCGTTGTTCCAAACAACTTCTTGTCGATAACAATATATTGGCATTAAATAAATTGGCTAATTTTGATGACCTTTTCTATATTGACTCTATTCGTCAATTGAACAGATTGGATGTTCGGGAAATAGGCACTTTGCAACATCCGGATAGCTTGTTTAACATGATAGCACCGGACGATGATGTGAATGAGTTAAGTTTGGATTATCCTCGTGAGTCCAAAGTTGGCTATTATCTAAATAGTTTGAAAAAACTTGCTCCCAATAAATACGAATTACTGAAAGATGTAGTAACGGGACTATTGGTAACAATTGAGGATTTTGAACCTGTACAAATAGATTTACGTAAAGATGTAGAAGAGGAGGAAACGAAAGATTTGCCTTTCCGTTTACCGGAAACCTTTTACGATGTTCGTGTAAAGGAAAGATACAATAACCAATATACTCCCATCAGTCGCATTTCTTCAGGGTCAAAGAAAATATTCTTTATCCTAACTTTGGTGATAGCTGCGGAAATAAATAAGATTCCATTGCTTTTGTTGGAAGAGTTGGAGAATTCCGTACATCCAAGACTATTGCAGAACCTGTTAACGGCAATTGTGCAATTAGCGGGCGATACCAAAGTGCTGATTACAAGCCATTCACCTTATTTGATTAAGTATTTGGAGCCGACTAAGATGAAATTTGGTATTCCTACCGAATTGGGGGTTGCCGATTTTCGAAGCCTCAAACCCAATAAGGTAGCCAAGGTATTGAAGAATGCATCAGCGGAAGAAGTCTCTGTGGGTGAATATATGTTTGAGATGTTACTTGACATGGATTGTAACGATGAGTTGATTAACGAATATTTCAAGTAATGGGAAAAGGACAATCAAAATCACATATAGTTATATTCGTCGAAGGAGACACGGACCAGATATTCTTCGAAGGCCTGTTGGAATACTATCGGAATCATTCTTCTACTCCCGTTCATTCATGTGAAGTGAAGAATTTAAAAGGTGTGTCCCGATATACAAGCAAGGTTATAGGCAAGCTTAAAAATGAGATTTGTCCTAAGGCTCGCAAGAAAGGTATGGAAGTGAAAGCAGTTTGTTGCAGCTACGACACCGATGTCTTTGAATTTGCAGAACGCCCCATCGTTGATTGGAAGAAGGTGGAACGTGAAGTAAAAGCATTGAAGATACAGAACTTCTGCCAGATTAAAGTGGAACGTATGATAGAGGACTGGATTTTGGATGACATAGCAGGACTTTCCAGATATTTGAAACTGAATGAAGTTCCAAAGTTATCAGGTGATAATGCCTTTAACAAAATCCAAACTCTGTTCAAACGGGCTAACAAAGTTTACTTGAAAGGCATAAGTATAAAAGGATTTGTTGGAGAAATGGATTTTACACCAATCCGCAAATGCCGCAAATCAGCATTGAGTGAACTTGAAACATTGTTGAACGTAAATATAGATTAGGCCGATGAAATAGTAGTACTGTGACTATAAAAAAGAAGGAGAAAGCACCGCCAAGTAACCTCTCCTTCCAGAAAATTTAATATGGTTGTAATATTTTCCGACAGAATAGTCACCTGTCGTTCTTACAAATACGCTGCAAAGGTAAGGCTTTTATTTGGTTTTTACAAATTTCAGCCTCCTTTGTTGCCTATCTACAACCCTCCGGCAAGTTCTTGTCGCCGTATTTCATTAACAATTTATTAATGCTAAAAGTTTTCTTATGATAAAGAAAAATCAGCATGTTGTCCCCGTTGGTACTAAATGGGGAGTGAAAGGGGAGGGTAATTCTCGATATACAAAGGTTACCGATACTCAGAGAGAAGCTATGGTTGTAGCCCGTACGATTGCACGGAATATGCAATCAGAGTTAGTAATTCATGGAAAAGATGGTCGTATTCGCCAAAAGGATTCTTATGGCAATGATCCGTTTCCACCAAGAGGGTAAATATATGAAATTAGTAGTATTTAATGTCGGAAGCGCACTTTGTGTTTATGCGGAACATCAAACAACTCGAATAGTATTTGATATTGGGAAAGGAAATAACTTTTCACCAGTTAATGATTTTCTTTTACCTTTATATGAAAAAAGAGGAGAGCATAGATTGAAAAATAGAAATAATAGATATGGTATTAGTCAATTAATTGTTAGTCATCCACACAAAGATCATATTTCTGATATACAGGAATTTGATAAAAATTTTTATGCACATTTGTTGACAACGCCCAATTCTAAATCACCGAATGGAAATCCTCAAAATATTAATTGGAGAAAAATTACAACTCCTGACGATCCTGATGTGAAATATTTAAAACGAATGAAGATAGGAAGAAATTTACCGTTAAGAAGTTTTGATAGTGAACATCTTAAAATAGGTTATTTATGGCCATTAGATGTTGAAAACAACTCAGAACTTCTCAATGAGAGTTATACAAATAACGTAAGAATAGTATCCTTCTTGTCATTCGGGAATTATCGTGTTTTCTTACCTGGAGATTTGCAGAAGTTGGCAATGGGTGAATTTCTTAATAAAAAAACATCCATAAGAAATTCTTATGCAGAATCCATTAGAACAGAGTTAGCAAATGGAGTAGATTTTCTTATTTGCCCTCATCATGGTTTGAAATCATCCTTTTCTGTTGATTTGTTTTCATCGATGAAGGATGGAAAAACAAATAAATTGAATATCATCCCCGAAAAGTCTCTGTCAAGCGATGATGTAAGAACAGTTGATAGTCGCTATAGTACTTCTGAATATTGTAAAGGTAACAATAATCTATCTACTAAAGATAAACCTGTTTATCAAAGAAAGACTAGTAATGGTCATATTTACATAAACGAGAATGGTGATGTTGAGGTGCTAACTGATATAACTGATGTTATAAATCGTTTTTTATCGTAATTTGTAAAGCCGCTCTAAACTATGCAGAGCGGCTTTTATCTATTCGGTCACTAATTTGTCGAATTTTCTTTTTATAGGAAAAAATACAAATGAAAAAAGCTATGACATAAAACAAACATTCTGCAACTATCATAGATATATATATTGAAACGTATTTATCATATAAGAGACATATGAAAAACACGAATATGGCCATAGCAATATTTCTACAAACATTAGCTTCCTCCAAAAGAATAGGTATTTTTGCATCTTTAAATGATGCTTCCAAATATTCATTTTTATTTCTCCATTTTAAGAACTTCTTATTATTCCAATGAAGCCGAATAAGAAGTGGTTCCAAAAAAAGAGATGCTAATTTGGCAATAAATAATCCCATCACATAGCACACAATGAGAGTCTTTAAAATACTCTCGTCCACATATCCAAGTTGGGTATAATGGCATAATAACATATTGTATACAAAACCTACAAGAAGATAATTGTATAAATTATAAGACGATATTTTAGACAATAGTTCGCTCATTTTATTAACGTTTTTATTCCTCCTCCAACTTCAACCCCAATTGTTGGGCAGATTCCTTCACTACTTTATAAATCTGTGCAGATTCATCGAGCGGTTTGGATGAAGTTGATTTTGCTTTAAATGAAACTTCTATTTCCAAATTATTTTGGCTTAATGGAACAACAAAACTAGAGAATAGCTGCGTCCATTGCTCAACAGGTACTTTACCGGAAACTTTGATAGATTTGAACTTGCGAACAATAGGAACTGGCGTCTCGCCTGATTGTCCTTCCGCAGTATCAGTTGCGGGTATTTCACTACCCGTAGAAGTGTCAGCCTCAGTGTTAGATAATTCTTCATGCTTAGGCATAACGGATTTATCCACCAACCAATATTGACGGTCTTCAATATTCAATCCAAAGACATCTTCACGATGATAGATGCGTGAATAGTTTCCTTCTTCACCGAATGCTACGTTGAATTCCCCATTGTAACAATACTTTTGAATCGTGTTGACAACAGCATCACGACTTGTTATCATTGGTTTATCATCGTATTGCAGGAATGCTTCGTACAATGCTGTTACATTGATTGGGCTGTCGATAGTCGGATACAGACGATTCGTTTTCAGTGTTCCTATACCTATAGAACGTATCAGCCATTCTTCTTCAATAATGGCATCCAGCAATTTTTCAGTGATTTGCGTTTGCATATCGCGAGCAAAGTCACGCAATTCAACAGCTTCCAATCCGTCTGTCACTGAGTAGCGCATGGCTATGTTATAGACAGAGATGAGCTGTGCATTGGCTTGTGCATTGGCTTCGTTCTTCTTATCTGCAATGTCCCGTTTCTGATCTGTATCCAACTGACCACTGTATTCGTGTTGCACCCGTTCACAAGCCAAATACTCTGTCAGCTTGGATTGCAACAATCCAAGTTGGCTTTCCGAACAAGTCAAATAGAAAATGGTGTTGCGGAAAATACGTTGACTTGTACCTTTCTTCGTAGCTATCTGCTCTACATGGTTTTCAACCTTCTTGCTGATGGAAGTCGCTTGTGTGGCATAGTCAGGACTCAATATGACCAATGTCAACGTCTTCTGTTCAGGAACATCACTGGACGGATTTATCAATACTCGAAGTTGACTGTTTCCATTGATTTGGCTATTCAAGCGTTTCAGTATTTCGGCCTTTACATCGTTGGCAGAAACTTCTGACTTGGCACTATTAATTAATATATTAATGTTAGGCTTGGCTTGGAACCAATAGCTCTTAGTGCCAACGTTTGTGGCATATAAATAATAAGCGACTCGCTCCAATTTGTTGAGTGCATTATTAATTTCACTATGCTGGAATGCTGATGGACGAAGCATACAAAGTTTTAATTGTTCGATGCTTAATCCTTTGCTTTGTGAGCCACCGATGCTGCCCATTAATAGTGTTGTTGCGATACCTTGTGCTAAATTGTATTTGAAAGTATTGCTTTGTGGATCTTCATTGTCAATTTTATACGCATTGCTTGATGTTCCGATGATATCAGCATGCATCACCGTTTCCCACTGGCTTCCCATCAAGCTGGTAATTGTACTCGTCAATGTAGGCAGATTGGTCAAGTTGACATCAGAAGTATGTATCAATGCTTGTGAACCACTCAATGAACCTCTGCGATTCCAAAGGTCTTTGATGATAGACGCCAACAAGCGCAACACACCACGAGTTCGTTGGAAGCGCGAGTCGTTACCCCATTTCAAGCGGAACATATCTATCAGTTCGGGATGGAACGGGTATGCCTTGCGCATTTTGTTGATGTAATCCGTGCGGTCTGCTTCGACTGGTAAGTCCGAACGTCTGTTATGATACGTATTCTTATATCGTGTCAATACCTGTTCTATCACCTCTGGATTACCAACGTTTTCAAATAGGCGACGGCGAACCACTTCAAAGATTTCTTCGTCATCTACAGGTTTTATACCAGTACCCACACGTACAATGCGGTTTTCAAGGGACGAAAGAATTTGTTGTCCGATTTCTGATGATGCCACTTCAGTTGCACTGGCTGGCAGGGTTGCTATTAATACACATTTGGGAACTGCTGCAACCGATTCGGTCAATGTCTGCAAGAAACTTACAGTCTGTGTATAAAGTGTTCCTTTGCCCACAATCGTTCCATTGGCTTTGTTGCAATAGTCGGCCAGCTCATCCACCAATATCAGCGAAGGAGTATGCTGTTCTAGGATAGGTTTGAAAATGGAAGATGTCGGAGCCGTCCTGCTTTCATCATTGGCACGTACCTTATTATATCCTTCCACTCCTCCCAACTGATAGGCGAGTTCTCCCCATAGGGTATAGATGGTGATACCTTCGTTGGTAGTGCGCCCTTGTACTACGTCGGTTGTATTGTTCGTGAATACAGCAACCTTGGCGTTATCAAAATTGGGAACTACACCCTCTTGCAACAAATTGGCAGTATAGGCCGAATTCAGCAATGAACGTCCTGCATTGGCTATATGAAAGAGTGAAATCAAGGTATGTGTCTTACCACCACCAAAACCCGTTTGGAGTGATACAACCCGGTTTTCACTTTCTTCACCATTCAAAGCGCGAATAACCCGGTTTGCAATATCGCGAAGTCCGGCTGTAACGTAAGTCTTTTCAAAGAACATCGTAGGATTGCTATAGACTTCCTGACCGATTCCCAAGGCCACTTCGCTCAGGTTTGCTGCAAATACCGATTCATCCAAAGCACTGTTACGAATATCATAGTGAGGATATACGTTGGTAAACCAGGCTGGGATAGGTGCATCCTCACGCAATGCATTTACCTGTATGTTGGTGACAGGTTGAGGTATAGTCGCGGTTGGTTGGACTATCGTTTGTGTCTGTCCCTTGATGTTATCTATCTCCGTCACCAGTTCGTCCATCTTCATTAACTTGGCGGCTTGTTTGATGTAGAGATAGGCACCTTCTATCTCTTCGTTGTCCAAGGCTTGGTAATGGTTACACTTGTTACGGATGTCCTTTAGTTCTTGCAAATAGCTGATGAACTTGTTGGCTTTGTCGAGATTTTCAAATTCCAATCCTAATTCCCGTTTGAATCCAATGGCGAAATCCGGCAAGTTGTTGTAGTCAATGAAATACATGCACGATTGGTTTTCGCCTTGTGCTCTCATGGCTTGGTTCCAAGTAGTTTGTCTTGCCGGTTTTAATCTGGCAAAAAACAATCCTTCCCATGGTTCATTAGGGAAATGTTGCTGTAAGAAACTTACCACAAATGGACGCATGGCATCCAAAAATATGCCTAATGCTTTATGTATCTTGTCATTCATAACTTTCAGGTATTAACGGGTTATTCAAATAATGTTCCTTGGGTATAGGTTATTTCGTCACTACAATGCTGTATCAAGTCGGCAGAGTTGGAAATCAATCCTTGTACTTGTGTCAAATCATCACCTTCGGGAAGCAGTTCTTTCAATGATGCCAATACTCGCCAGAAAGGACTGCTTGCTTCGCTGCCAACTATCTTGATGTGTCGTAATATTTTGCCTCGGTCACCACTATGCCAATTGTCCATAGCCCGGTGTACTTGGTCAATCAATGGGTCGCTGGCTTCTATACCGAGTTTGTCTTTCACTACACGCTCTTTGTAGGTTGCTAAATGTTGCTTGTTGCCTGTACGGATAAGTAGATGCTTGTCAAAGATGTCGCTGATATTTACGCTCATTCCCACACGAGCAAATTTGGCGGCATCGTCAAAATCTGTATCGCCCATGCCATTCATCTGTAGCCAACCGATGTAGAAACGGGTGTATTCATCCAAACCTTCGAAACCTCGCAAAAGAGCATTGAAAGCGGATAATTTAGCAAGTTCTAATAACTCACCCACTGTAACTTCACTGCCGTCAGCTTTTTCTACTGTTTCATATTTACCAAATTCGCTTACAGCTTGACCAAAGCAAGCGGTAAGCAAGTCTGCACCACGGAAACCAAGTTCATAAAGTGCATTTACTTCTTCGGTAACTTTGGCTTCAATAGCTTTTTTTACTCGTTTAAAACTTTCAAAGCCATTGCGTTCAGAAGGACGACATGAAACCGTGACAGAACTTTCCAGATAAGCCATTTGCGATTTTAATGCTCCTGTCATTTCTGTGTCCATAGGCCAACTTCCCGTTATATTCATCTGAGAACCAATGATGGAATTACATAAAGTTGTCCATGCTTCCGTACTTTGATGAGCAAACATAATGCTCACAATATCATTCGTTTGATATTCTATAGTTCTAAATATATCCGTCAGTTTCCTTTCAAAATGTTCTTTTGCCTTGTCAATGCTATTACCGTGATGATGCTTTAAGGCCGTACATTCATCGGTTTTGGGAGTCTGAGGAGTTGCAAAATTTAAAGGATACAAAGTTCCTAATGTTCTTTTAAGCCATACATAGAAAAATTCTGATATATCAGCGTATGCTATCGCATCGTAATAAGGCGGATCAGTTACGACTGCATTTAATGATTTTTTCTCAAATTGTGATTTCTCTCCACTAGATGCATTTTTCAAAATAGCGGCAAAAGGATAATCACACTCAGATTCAATATAACGTGTTAACCATTCTAATTGATTCAATGCACTTCCAGAACTAGAACAAAAAGGATTTGATTCTGGATAATCAAAAACCATTGGAATAGCTTGTCTTCCCATTGGACGTTCTAATTTTTCACCTCCTATATGCCACACACCAAAAGATGTGTTGGCTATAGCTATTCTATCTACAAGAATTGCTAATAGAGTGGCTAAAGCTTTATCGTAAGATGTGTTTCTCTGTATGGATAATAGTTTTATTTGACGAACTAAATTGTTCAAGAAAAATATTTGTCTTTCAGAAAACATTTCACCATACAATTCAATTCCCCAACCAGGAGTATTAAAGTTTCGATTATTACCAACCTCCATACGTTCTGTTGGCCGTTCTTGGTTCTTAGGAACGTACTCTAGAGATTCAAATTCCGCTCTGTTAGGCAAACGATAATCTTTTCCTATTGGTGATTCAGTTATAACGGCAAGAAGTCTTTCACGTGTCTTTTTTGCCTTGAACTGTTCTTTCAATTGTTCCGTTGTAGTAACACTTCCACAGCAAGGACAAGTTAAAACACAACGATTATTCCATCCAGGTAAATTTTTCTCATCATATTTCCCATGCTTTATTTCAAATTGAATGTCCGTTCCATTGATAATAGGATTCAGATATACCTTTTTTGACTTGGTATTGGCCAAATAGAATTGTTTCAAAAGAGGCACCTCTGCCCTACAAGATGGATTGGAGCAAGTAGCAGTACGTGCCCAATAATAAGCGACAGGTTTATTACCCTTTTCATCTGCAGGATAAAGATGACCTACTTCAGCCTCTGTCGTAGCCAATAATTTCTTGGCATAAAATTCCACATCAAACGAAAGGCGGTTTGGTATTTCCACATTACCTGTAGGCATAACGCCAAACTTCTCTGTATAAAGCTTTACTCCTTCCTTACCGTAAAGAGCCATAAACTCTTCGTGGGTATAAGTGATGGGCTTGCCATACTTTTGCGGGAATTCTACAGAACCTTTCTCTATGATATGTGCCACCGGATTAATGTCGTTACCATACGAACAACATCCCAGTCGGGCTGCTTCCAATGGGATGGCACCACCGCCAGCAAAGGGGTCGAATACGCTTGGCATCCGATTTTGGAAACTCTCTATAGCGGCTTGCAAGGCCGTTTCTTTAACTTCTACATCTGCCGAAGCAAGATGACGGTTAGGGGTGTTATACAAATTATTTTCAGCTTCTTTGATAGCATTGAAAGCCAAATCAAACTCTGTGGCCAGTTCTTTGTAAGATGCCTCCGGATGACGCTCGGCATTATAAGCCACCCATATCAGCAAACGGGCCAAGCGAAGCACAACTGGGTCGTTCTTGCTTTCCCATTTGATCAAACAGCCTTCTTGTATTTGGTCTTTGGATGGTGTTGATTTTCCAGCCAACATATTCAGTTGACACTGGTGTGAGAACTTACCAATAAACATCAATAGACGGTTGCGAAGTGTATCCGGCATCGGGTCATAGATGGCAGTATAAGGAATATCAGGATAAGGTGCATAGAGCAAATTGTTTGCCAACATATCTTGTACGGCATCACAAAAAGCTTTCGGACAGTTGGCGTCCAAAGGGTCGGGTACCAAGCTGGCAAATATGACCGCACGACATACAGGCAGTGGACGGCGTGCCCACCACAGGTGCAAAGTTGATATATGTCCGTGACGGATAGATTTGTCTCGCACGCTCTCTGCCGAGATTTCCTTAATCGGCAAGGCAACTTCTATGAGTTTTTTGGCTTTTGTCATAGTATGATGTTTTTCTTTTATTCCTTTATGTATTTTTGTTGCCACTCTTCCAATGGCAAGTAATATTGAACTCCCTTCGACATCTTTTCAAACGATAGACGTTCGGCCGGGTTCTGTATGCGATATAGTGTAGGAGTGGTTTTGCAATTCACGACAATGTAGAGCCATGCTTTGTTTCCCAATTGAGCCAAACGGTTCCATTCATTTTCAGAAAGTATGACACCATCGGTAGTTGCACGACCTTTCACCTCGATGTAGCGTTTCATTTCGTAAGCATCGATGCTCTTGATGTCGTAGCCCAAATTCTGTTCCGACACATCTTCGGGAGTACGTCCTTGACTCGTTTCATATTCCATCGCAAATTGCATGGCAATAGCTTCTACCTCTTCATCACGCTTCATGTGGAAATGTTGTTCGTATTCCACTTGCGAAAGCGGCACCACGTAGGCACATCCAATAATTTCAGGTTCTTTGGGTGATACCTCGGTCATCTGACCCATTTCCGCAATACGCTCTTCCCGTTTGTGCATCAACTCCTTTTTCCGCTCAATCTTATGCTGTAACTTTTCTTGCAACTTCATATCCCCCATGAATGCCTTCATCTGCATTTCATTGATGGCAATATCCAAGTCCATGATGATTTGACTGAAAGCCGTTCGGAGGTATTCCTGACGTTTGGCTGAGTCTTCCCCAACCTTCACTTTCGTTTCTTCAAACAAAGGTAAGGTAATATTCTCGAACGCCCAACTCATCACTTCATGACTTTGTACTGTTTCGGGTGGCAATATCTCCTTGGCAAATTGCGATGGAGCATGCAAATCGAGGAACTTGGCCGGAGAAGTGCTATGGTAAGAACCGTCAGTCGTCTGATAAATGAAGCTTAACAGTTCGTTGGCAATACTGTCGTCTCCCTTGTTGGGACGATTGTCTGTAATCTGGTTCTTGACAAAGAAGGCAAAATACTCTTCGGTGTCTTCCGGTGACACCAATATGGTACCTTTCAGCATCTCTTCCTTGAATTCCTTACGCACACAATCCACCAAAGCATCAAATAGAGCATTACCTGGATTGATGTAATGTACTTTGCCCAAGATGGCAGCCGTATTCTGATAGTCAAGGAATATCTGTTTGTCGAAACAGAATAGCAGCTGGCTGAGATTATCGGCCAATATATTGTAACTTTCCTTCAACTGTTTGCTCAAGATGTCAGGAATGGATGTTATCTTGTAGATTCCTTTTTGCACAGCTTCGTATTGACCACCTAAATAGCAGAATGCCCGTTCAAAGAACAATTGGATGTAGATAGGTTGCAACCGTTTTTCATCAGAATCCTCTTTCAGTATGCGGGCATCCTTGTAATCGACTTCACTATGTGCTATGGCATTCTGTTGCTCTTCGATGCGATTCTTGAACTCAGATTCCAATTGTTGATTGTTCTGATTCAGGAATAGGTCGAGGTCGGACTCCTTACCATCGAATACAGAAGAAATGATAGCTTCAAGGCTTACATCTTTCAATACATCTTGAATCACATCATACACACGGTCATCTCCCATACTCTCACGGATAACATCCAGCTTGGTAAGC
>OLFM01000301.1_pt1 | contig 13583 bp, 13 predicted proteins | sample 1609021 | NCBI WGS metagenome assembly OLFM01 (sample SAMN02675044, study PRJEB24791) | human gut metagenome, SKBSTL002 | isolation source: stool | host: Homo sapiens | place: USA | reverse complement strand
TGAAAGAAAAAAGAGTATCGTAAATGTATCTTAAATAACAGAGATCACAATGAACGAGGAAGTTCCACAAAGTGGAGCTTCCTCGTTTTTTTGCGTTAGAGAAAGGAAGGTAATTATGAGTAGTGAATGGTTAAGCGTGGCAGAAATTTTTGGCAACCAACAAGATTACAACAAGCAACAGAATAACCACAAGGAATACCCCAATGCTCGCTAATATTAAATTCATATCCATTGTCTTATTCCTTTCTTTTTAGATGTTCAAACCAGAGAAACACATAAATGCCATTGCCATCAAACCTACAGTGATGAAAGTGATACCCAGACCTTTCAAAGGAGCGGGAACATCAGAGTAAGCCATTTTTTCACGGATGGCAGCCAGACCGATAATAGCCAGTGCCCAACCGATACCTGAGCCCAAAGCGTAAGTGGTTGCCTCGCCAATGTTGATGAAATGACGTTGCTGCATAAACAATGAAGCACCCATGATGGCACAGTTTACAGCAATCAGCGGAAGGAAGATACCCAATGAAGCATAGAGCGACGGGCTGAAACGTTCAACCGCCATTTCCACCAACTGAACGATACCGGCAATAACGGCAATAAACAGGATAAAGCTCAAGAAGCTGAGGTCTACTCCATCAATCAGCGCATTAGGTGCCAGTACGTAATTTTCCAGCAAATAGTTCACCGGCAGAGTTACAATCAACACGAAAGTAACGGCTGCACCCAGACCTACGGCTGTCTTTACGTTCTTCGATACTGCCAGGTAAGAACACATCCCCAGGAAGTATGCGAAAATCATATTGTCCACAAAGATGGACTTTACAAACAAACTTAAATATTCCATATTCTTTTCGTTTTATAACGGGGATTAATTATTACTTTCCTGCAATTCTTTGTGTTTTGCACGTTGGTACCAAATGATACAAGCACAGATAATCAACGCCATAGGAGGCATCAACATCAAGCCGTTGTTCAGGTAGCCCAAGTCATAAACAGCCTGCGGGATAACCTGGAAGCCAAACAATGTACCGGCACCCAGCAGTTCACGGAAGAATGCCACGATAATCAGGATTTTGGCATAACCCAATCCGTTACCGATACCATCCAGGAATGATTCCCAAGGACCGTTCATCATAGCAAACGCTTCCAGACGTCCCATCAGGATACAGTTTGTAATAATCAAACCTACATATACAGAAAGCTGCACACTTACATCGTATGCGAACGCTTTCAAAATTTCACTAACGATAGTTACCAATGCGGCAACAACCACCAACTGAACGATGATACGGATACGGTTGGGAATGGTGTTACGCAACAAGGAGATAACGAAGTTCGAGAAGGCTGTAATAATGGTTACGGAAAGACCCATCACGATAGCCGGTTCCAGCTGAGCCGTTACAGCCAGTGCAGAACAGATACCGAGCACCTGTACGGTGACAGGGTTATTCAAACCCAGCGGAGTTAAAAGAACTTCTCTATTCTTTTTAGAAAATAATGCGCTCATATTCTATTTACCCTCCTCTTATTTATTAGTTAAAAATGAATTGTACATGCTCAGGCAATCCTTAATCATCGCATCTACACCCTTAGAAGTGATAGTACCACCTGAGATACCGTCTACCTGATAATCGGGTTTTGCCACCTTGCCGTGTTTTTCAACACCCAAAGCTACAGTACCGTTTTCCATTACATGTTTGCCCAAGAACTGATCCTGGAACTTAGTAGTGGTGATTTCTGCACCCAGACCCGGAGTTTCTCCTTGATGAGAGAAGTAAACGCCATATACAGTGTCTTTGTCATCATTCAATGCGATGTATCCCCAGATAGGTCCCCAAAGACCGGCACCATAAATAGGCAGCACATATTTGGTCTGACCATCCACGTCGCAAACGAATACATGAAGACGTCCGTTAGCGATTTCACCTTTATAAGAAGTCTGGAAAGCAGCATCGTTCTTTACCAAAGAACCGTCTGCCTGCATCAAATCGTCTTCTTTCACATATTTATCATATTCTGCATTCACATCTTTTACGTCATAAACGTTCAAAGCTGCCAGAATTTGTTTCTTTGTGTCCTGTTCTACATTCTGGTACTGTTTTTCTTTCAGAGAAGAAGACACGAATGCCAACAGGAATGCTACGATAACAACCATTATCGAAGCATAGATGATAGTATAACTATTACTATTAGTATTCATAATGTCCGATATTTTAGTTGTTAGTTGATTTTAATCTGTTTTCGCGGGCTGTGATGTTCTTCTGTACGATACAGTAGTCAATCAGCGGAGCGAAGATGTTCATCAGCAGGATGGCAAGCATCATACCTTCGGGATAACCCGGATTCAACACACGGATAACGATAGCCATCACACCGATCAGGAAGCCGTAGATGAACTTACCCTTTTCCGTACGTGCGGAAGTCACAGGGTCGGTAGCCATGAACACGGCGCCGAAGCAGAAACCGCCCAATACGATGTGTTCGTACCAAGGCAACTGAGCCATCATGTTATCTGTAGAGCCGAATACATTGAAGATCAATCCCATCACGATACCACCGGCAAAGACAGAGAACATGGTCTTCCAACTTGCCACGCCTGTCCACAACAGGATGATGGCACCCAGTGCGATAGCGATAACGCTGGTTTCACCGATAGAACCCGGGATCAAACCTACAACCATATCCCACATGGTAGCGGGAGTACCGTTCACATTAATCAGTTCGCTTGCACCCGGAGCGGCTGTAGCAGCCTGTCCCAACATCGTAGCGCCGGTAAAACCGTCCACTACCTGTCCGCCACCGATACCGAAAATGCTGTCAGTGCTTACCCAAACGGCATCACCGGACATTTTGGTAGGATAAGCGAAGAACAAGAAAGCACGGGTAATCAATGCAGGGTTGAAGATATTCATACCTGTACCGCCGAATACTTCCTTAGCGAAGATAACAGAGAATGCTGTAGCGACAGCCAGAATCCACAACGGACATTCCACAGGAACGATCATCGGGATCAACAGACCGGATACCAGGAAACCTTCCTGAATTTCTTCGTTCTTCCATTGTGCCACCACAAATTCGATTCCCAGACCGACTACGTATGATACGATAATCTTAGGCAGAACAGCCAGGAAACCATAAATGAACTTTTCAAAGAAACCTGCCTCCTGGCCTACAGCCAAGAAGTGCTGGTAACCTACGTTGTACATACCGAACAACAGGGCCGGTATCAACGCAATAACCACCATTGACATGATACGCTTGCTGTCAATCGCATCATGAATGTGAACTCCTGTTTTCGAAGTGCTGTTGGGTACGAACAAGAATGTTTCGAAACCGTCGAACACCGAACGAAACGCGTGGAGTTTGCCGCCCTCTTCAAAGTTTGGCTTTATCTTGTCGAGATAATTTCTTAACGCTTTCATTAACTTTTAATTCTTAGTTTTTAATTATTTAGCACATTTCCTTGCGAAGCATGTCCAAGCCCTGACGCACGATGCGTTGCAATTCCAATTTGGAAGAGTCAACGAATTCACATACAGCGAAGTCTTCGGGAGCCACTTCGTAAATACCAAGTGCTTCCATGCGGTCAATATCGCCGGCAATGATAGCTTTAATTAAATATTCGGGGAAAATGCTCATCGGGAATACTTTGTCATACTCGCCGGACATGATCATGTGGCGTTCGCCACCTTTGATACGGGCATCCAGTGTGTATTCCTTGTTACCGCACAACCAGCTGAAATAACTGCGGTTGGCACTGTACTGATCGGTACGCGGCATGATAAAGCCCAGGAATTCGTGCCGGTCATCCCCTTCGGGAATCACAGTAAGACTTGTAGCGTGCGCACCCAGGAATCCGTTTGGCTTCACCAAAGTTCCGGTCAGCACGTTACCGTTAATGTAGCGTAAGTTTTTACCTCCGTTCACACGTCCTGCAAAAATATCTGTCAGCAAGGCTCCTACTTTCAGCTTGCAATAAGCCGGTTTCTTCACTTCCGAACCGGTCAGGGCGATAGTACGGGTAAGGTCTACGCGACCTGTGTTGAACAGGCGTCCGATGAAGATCACTTCTTCCGCACGGAGCGTCCAAACAGTTTCGCCTTTGTTGATAGGACTGATGTGGTTAATCTGAACGCCTACGTTTCCGGCGGGGTTAGGACCGTCGAAGGCAGTTACAGTTACATTTTTGGCGTTGGTCAGTGCAGGGCTCTTCTGCTCTACGCTGATATTCAGATACGTCTTTGCCATCTTTGCCAGTGCGTCCAGACCAGTCTGGAAATCTTTTTCCTGGCCTTTCAGAACAAATTCGAAATCAGCAGCCAATGGGTTAGTGTCAAATGCAGAAACAAAGATGCCTTTCGGCTTGGCATTCGGATCAGCCACCACGATGTAGGGGCGCTGGATAATGAATGAAAAAAGTCCGGCTTCCAGCAGGGCGGCTTTTACCTGCTCGCCTGTCAGAGTCGAAACATCCTTCTTTCCAAACTCTTCGTAGTCTTGCTCCTTTGCAGCTGCAATGGAGATGCTTAAGACTTTACGACGTTCGCCTCTCTCCACGCTGGTAACGACACCGCTTACCGGAGATACGAACTTCACTTCGGGGTGGTTCTTGTCAACAAACAATGTTCCCCCGGCCGTCACATATTCCTGTTCCTTGACCACGACTTTAGGAGTCACGCCATGAAAATCATCGGGCACTATCGCATAGATGTCCGGCTGCTTCACGTCAAAGAACTCCTGAGCAGGTTTCCCTTTCAGGTTGATGTTCAAGCCTTTGTGTAATTTAATCACATTTGCCATATTGGGTTATAAAAAATGGTTTTTAAATTTGAGCGCAAAAGTACAGAAAAAAAATGTGAAAAAAGAAAGAAATGGTGCTTATTATGGAAAAAATTCTGTAATAATAGAAACCTTTCTGAATGTATGTGCAAACTCAGGCAGATGCTCACTTTTTTTTTAGAACACAAATGACGCGAATGGCATAAATTTATCTTGATTTTTAATTTATGTCATTCGCGTCATTTGTGTTTCATTCCGGAAACACTTACAGTTTGACGGTCTTCACTTTGCCGGGAATGACGGTCAGGTGTACCGTGCCGTTGTTTTCTATATCCACCTCCTGGTAGCGGGCTTCCACCATCACTTTCCCGTCCAGTGCCATCACCCCCCACCGGCAGGCGCTCTCTTCAAAAGCACAATAAACGCCCACAGGAGGAAGAATCTTTCTGTATTTGGGAGGAACGATGATACGTTCCCCCAGTTTCAAGCCCCATTTCATGCCCATACGGTACGGAAGGGCATCTCTTATCTCCTCCAGCCTCTTCCGCCTTTTCGCTTCCTCGTTCCTTCTCTTCTGCCGATCCGTTTCCTCCGCCCGCTGCCCGGCTTCCTCTTTCAGCTTCTTTACAGCCGTGTCGAAGTCCTGCTCACCGGGTTCGGGAAGGTTAGCGGCAATGTACCGCTTCCTCTTTCCTTTTTCCACATGGTAATACCTTCCGGCCCCGTCCATCACCACGATGCTCCGGTCGGCCAGACGGCCGCAGCACCAATAAACTTCCTCGTCATCCCCTGCCAACAAGCAGGCGAACACATCAAACACCGTGGACCATACGGAATCCACCAGCTTGCAGGACTTCGGTACGCGATAATCCGGTATCTTCAAGTAATATTCATAAAAGCAGATGCTGTCTTTATGCAGCCCGTTCATGGAAGCGTATGCTTTTTTTGTACGGCTATGGAAAGTCTCCCCTACCCTCAGCAATTCCACACCGCCATAGGAAAACACCACCGGCAATAAAATCCCCATGGGGCGATGAACTACGTACAAGCGGTCTATGATTTCCACAGCAACAGTGCGGATAATAAGAAAAATCATCCCGGCAAAGGCGTGGAACGTTCCGGCAAGGAGCCGGTACGAGCTTGTTTCCTCTCGTAGAACGAGGAAACGTTGATACGGAGGGAGATTAAAAATTGAGAATTTAAAGATGGCAGTTCATACCGGCTCTCCCAAGCAGGGACAGTGGGGACAGCAGGGACAGACCCCAATTTCTCACACACGCACGCGCGATATAACTAGGTGGGAAAATCATCTTTCCCCTGCCTTCCCACAGGATTATATCCGGCCGGAACTTCTGAAAAAAAACGCACGACAGGGAGGATAACCGAAAGCACCGTCCTCATCAGACTCAAACGTTTCACCAAATAAGAGGTACCGGTAAGTGTGGACGGCAAGGGAATATATCACCCCACTTATCCTCCCTTTATAGGTACACGCATGCGTGTGTGAGGAAAAAAGGGGGTGTCCCCACTGTCCCCGTGTCCCCGTAAACTCCCTGCAATCCGCCAAGGGGTCAGAAGAGATCACGCCGCACGGACGTGAAGTTATCTTTGCAATGTTCAAAGGAACTAGCCGTCACCCGCCACAAGATTACAAAAACTTTGGTACAAGATTCCGCGGATCTTGTACCAAGTTTCACCGGATATTGCAGCAGTGTGCACCTCTTTTCTTCGGACTCTGTTTCCTTTCTACATTTCATTCTTCTACTATCCACTTTTCGATATTGCGGGTTTCAGCACTGAAGTTCACCCCTATTTAAAAGAGCTTCCGTCCGTCCGAAGCAAAGGGAAGCGCGTAATGCTTGTCATGAATCTGTTGCAAAGCCTCCTCGGCCGTGCCGTCCAGCTTGAATTCCATCACATAGATAAGCTTGTCAGTCTGCAGGACAAGGTCAATGCGTCCTTTGCTCGTATGATATTCCACTTGGGTATAGAAGCCGACAAGCTTGAATACGATGAAAAGCACATTCTCATAATGCAGTTCCTGTTCGCGGATCACTTCGTAGGTAGTATTCGCAAAGAAACTTTGCAGACGGCGGAAGAAGGAGTCATAATCACCGAAACGCACCTCACGGACAAATTTCTGAATCTCAAAGGGAGATTCCACCTTATTTACGTTCGCGTAAAAAGGGAGCAGGAAACGTACAAACCCCTCTTCCACTTCCCGGTTCGGAAAACCTAAACGGTACATTCCAAATTCTTCATCATATCCCTTTATAGTGAGGTGCCGCTCTGATAGAGCACCGGAATGGGATTGGTGGATTCCGAATCTATACTGTTCAGCACCTGGGAGTCCGTTTCCTCGTGGGGCATCCGTTCCAAGTCGTAATGATGCTTCTTCAGCAGTTTCACCAGATAGGTAGGAGTACCCGTCTCGAACCAATAACTGCCGAATTCCTTATATTTGAACGTATTGAGCAAACTAAACGGATTGTACATGCCGATAGAATGATGTGTAAAGTGATAGCCGTCATAATATGCTTTCAAATAGTCACAAAGCTTGTCGTATGACACTCCTCTCGCTTCAGCAAACTCATGCAGTTCGGCATCCAGATTATCATGCAAAATCTTATCCAGACTCTCCGGAGTATCATACTTCTCGATGTTCAGATCCAGATGCAGAACAGGATATCTGATCCAGTCCTTTTCCAGCTTCTCCATCGCCAGACCTTCAAACAACTCCTTCTTACCTTGAAAGTAAGCTTCCAAGGTAGAGATGAGCAGGCTCTTTCCGAAACGTCGCGGACGGCTCAGGAAGTAGTAACTTCCGGTCTTTACCATCTGGTACACCCAGGCCGTTTTATCAATATAGAAATAACCGTCCTGACGGATTTTCTCGAAATTCTAGATTCCGATGGGATATATTTTATTGCTCATACATTTTTCAATGCTTTATCATGATACTTATATCACTTCACCATTCATTATCATTTTTTGCTGTAGCATTCTGAAAAAAGTCTTTTTCCCGAATGAGCACTGCTTTATAAAGAAATTCGTACACGCCGTTACAGCTTATCAATTTCTTCTGGCGAAAGTCCGGCAATCCGGACAATATCCGCAATGGAAAAACCGTTCTCTTTCAGTTTACGGGCGATCTCCAAACGTCCCTCCAAACGTCCTTCCGCGACAGCCTGTTCACGGATATCATTTTCCACAATACGGCTCACGTTATAACGGTCCACCGCCTTATCATAAGCGATACGGTCACCCTCAGACAGGTGAGCCTTGGCGGCAAGGCGGTCAAGATGGCTGAAAACCTGTTCTTTCAGCGCATCGGGCATTCTGTTCCAGTTGTTCATATTCTTCAGTGCATACATTAGTTTATCGGATAAAGTAGAACATTCGTCCAGTTCCTTCGTAAAATAAGGAAACTGGAGATAAATCTGACGGAAATTCCGGTTCACCACACGACCGCTGTCCCGGTCGGAAACCACCGTGTCGGTACGGAACTTCCTTTCCAGACCGTCCTCCTTGAAATTCATCAGGAAAATGCCGTACACGGCAGGAAGCCTGTAACGGAGACCGTAAGAAGCCTCTTCTTCCCTGAGCAGACCGCAATCCCCCTCCAACGGAGTATCGGGAACACATACCTCTTTAGAGGACGGATTCTCCATCTGGCGGCTCACCGCACGGCACACATAATAGAGCGTACGGTCCAGGAAATGGCTATGCCAACGATTCTGCATCTCCACTATGATGTACTCGCCCGTAGAGGTACGGCAGTAAAGGTCATAGATGATGCCCTTGTCGTGAATATTCTCCGAACGGTCCTCCTTGTCCAGAAACGTCAGGTCTTCAATGTGATGCTCACCTGACAGCAGTTCGTTAAGCAGGATTATCAGCAGATCCTTGCTGGCAGGCTGTCCGAAGATTATCTTGAAGCCGAGATCCGTGAAAGGGTTTACAAAGCGGGATGACATAATAAAGATGATTTTATGGTTTCTGACCGCAAAGAAACGAATTCTATCTGGAAATTCCTATGAATGAGCGCTTTTTATTATATCAGAGATCTAACTTGACTTTGAGGTTCTCTTACGAAGAGATTCCCATTTTTTATTATACCTAAATATGCAAGAAACACCTTTCTGCAAGCCTATTATACAATAACTCATCACTGCAACAAACCTATTTTCCCTATTATGTTTCTTTTTGCAAGAGAGAAGTAAAAATGACAGACATACACAATGCCTTAGAATAAAAAAACGGACTGTACAGTCTTTCTTTTCTGTACAGTCCGCTTAAATTATATACAATGTAGAGAGATAACGCTTATTCTTCGTCAGCAAACATCGGGTCCCATGCCGGAAGACGGATTGGTTTCTGTTTTAAAATATCCAGCACCTTGGCAGGAACATATTTCTTTTCTGCCACCACACGGAACATATATTCATCAAACCATTTATCTGTCATGATAAGGTGTCCTCTGTATCCACTGGCACTGCCCCAACTGTTTTCCACCATCCATTTTTTCGGCTTTCCCGCTTTATCCAAGTCCACCGCCATCAAGGTCATGGCATGGCTGCTGCCACTGGAGAAAGTTTGGATACGTTGTTTCTTGTCCATACCGAAAGTAGTTCCCATCAATGATTCGTAATCATAATTATCAGGGTCCAGCAAGCCACGTTTACTATCAAGGAACTTGCCTACATCACAAGAAAAATACATCATGGTACTGTCCTTGATGGAAGCTATGGCTATTTCTTTAATATCCTCTATCGGCAAGTTTACATAAGTCCAATTCTTGCCATCATAACGGTGACGGTCAAAATCTATTTCATAACATTTATAAAACTCGCGGCTGGGATCATTCATCAGCATTACATAGTTATTGGTCAAATCATTTCCCAAAAACTCTTTATAGAAAGACACCGGAGTATATTCTTTCGCTTCCCCACCCTTCAGACTCCATGTAAAGGTGGAAACAGGTTCGCCAAGGGTCAGCACCAACATACGATAAACCGTTCCCAGCATTTCTGTCTTTTTCTTTTCCAATTCGGCCGGCTTCGCTCCGGTAGCGGCGGCTTCGCGTAGTTGTAAACCAAATTCCTTCAGTTTCAGTCCTATCAGACTACTCATCTTTCCGGTATTCTCACTGCTGAAAGTTTCCACCATTGCACTCTTGGGGACCAGTCCGTATTTCTCTATAATATCCGATACTCCTGTGAATTGTCCCCCATCGCTTAAGGGATGCTTGAACAGCCATTCCACCATTTTATCGTCCATGGGCTTTCCACTGGTATCAATGATTCCCTGTAAGAATAAGTTTGCTTTTTCTAATTGGTCGTAGAAAAAGCAGTAGTTCTGTGAGAACTCCATCTCATCCAGTCCGTATTTGGCAATCATCTGGCTGCGGAGTACGTTCAGTCCGGTAAAAAGCCAGCAACGACCGGAAGATTGTTGGTCGGTTATTCCCTTGGATAGCACCTTGTGTGAAAACTCCGTATCAAAATCGGCACGGTTCTCCTGGTTCAATGCCAACGTGTTGATACTTGTTCCGCCTAAGGCGTTACGGATGGCTTTGTCGGCAGGAGTTGCCTTATAACTTTGTTTGATTTGATTCAGCATTTCACCTGAAATGCCTCCCTGTTGTGCCTGGGCTGTCAATGCAGCCGCAAACAGAAGAGCGAATGTGATGTGTTTCTTCATATTATTGTAAAAATATAAAATGATTTATTAGGGTGGGTAAATGTACAAGTTATTTTTGAACCCTGCTAATCTTTCACGTGAAAGATATATAATCATCAGATCCTATCATTATTATGACAGGCCCGGCTGTTCTGCTTTTTTCTTTATCTTATATCCCAGTATAGCAATTGTGATACTCATCAAGGGACTGATAATGTTAAAGAATGCGTAAGGCAGATACACAATGGTGGGAACACTAAGGATAGTAGCCTGTGTCATACCGCATGTATTCCAGGGTATCAATGGCGAAGTGACTGTAACAGAATCTTCCGTCGTGCGGCTCAGCAGTTTGCTTTCATAACCGTTTGCACTATAGATGTCTTTAAACATATTACCCGTCAGGATAATGGATATATATTGATCTGCTGTAGCAAGATTCAGGAACAAGCCCGATGCAACTGTGGATGACACCATTCCTACCCGCTTTTTCGTAAAACGTACAAAGACAGAAGTGATACTGCCGAGCATTCCTCCGGCTGTCATCGCCCCTCCGAAACACATGGCGCAGATAATCAGCCAGATGGTATTCATCATACCCGCCATTCCGCGAGTGGATATCAGTTCGTTTATTTCCGCATTACCGGTTTCCAATTGGGTTCCACCATAAAGCATTCCCATTCCTCCTTTGAACAAGGCGGCAATCCCTTCGACTCCTTGTCCGGCGATTTCGCATAATAGTCCGGGCTGGAAAATCAAGGCAAAGACGGTAGCCAGAGCCGTAGAAACAAATAGAGTGATGATGGAAGGCACTTTACGTGCAATCAGTATCGCTGTGACAACGGGGACAATCATCAACCACCATGAAATATGGAACTTATCACTCAATATACGGGTGTATTCGGCGATATGACCGGTATCAGTGGCTTCATGTGACAATCCGGCTATGGTAAAGATTATCAAAGTGATGACAAGTGATGGAACGGTGGTAATCATCAAGTAACGGATGTGAGTGAACAGCGGTGTATCCGTTACGGACGATGCCAGAATGGTGGTATCCGAAAGCGGAGAAACTTTATCACCGAAATAGGCTCCGGAGATAATCGCACCTGCAATCCAACCTTCACCGAAACCTTGCGCCTTCCCTATTCCCATCAGTGCGATGCCGATAGTGGCGATGGTAGTCCATGAGCTGCCTGTCATGACAGATACTACCGCACAAATAATGCAAGTGGATACCAGGAAAAAATGAGGATGAATAACCTGTATGCCATAATATATTAATGTAGGGACTACACCGCTGACCATCCATGCTCCGGACAAAGCTCCGATGATCAGCAAGATAATAAGTGCGGTACTTACCCCGGCTATATTATTGGTGACAGCCAGTTCGAAGTCCTTCCACGGACGACGGAATCCCGCCATACCTATCAGCACACAAACTGCTGTAGCCACTAGCAGACAGACTTGGCTGCCACCGGACAAGGCATCACTTCCAAATGTACGGATAGTGACAAACAATAATAAAATAAGTACGAATACGGGTAAAAGGGATACTAACGGTGAAGGGATTTTGTTATCTTTCATTCTTTTTTTATTCAATTTTTATTCAAAATGTAAATAGAACTATCAATTTGGTTTTCAGCGTGCAAAGTTCGGAATATTTTTTGAGTTCTAAAAGTCAATCGGCGGTATTTAAAGACTTTTTTTGTATTTGCAGGTAAACCTTTTTGCAAGGGGGGGCGTTATTAGTTCAAATTATAACCTAAAACTTAACAAATATGAATGAATTAGTTGGTGGCTTAGGCTACGCTGTAAAAAATTGGTGGATGTCCCTGTTGCTGGGCTTGCTCTACATTGCGGTAGCACTATGCTTATTGTTCGCTCCTGTGAGCAGTTATGTGGCACTGAGTGTCATCTTCAGTATCTCGATTCTGGTCAGTGGCATTCTGGAAGTCTTTTTTGCTGCCGGAAACAAAAAAACAATCAGTAGTTGGGGATGGTATCTTGCCGGAGGTATTATTGATTTGCTGATAGGTATTTATCTGGTATTCTATCCGTTGGTCAGCATGGAACTGATTCCGTTTATTGTTGCTTTCTGGCTGATGTTCAGAGGGTTTACATTGTGTGGCTATTCCACAGATTTGAAACGCTATGGCACAAAGGACTGGGGGTGGTATCTGGTGTTTGGCATTCTGGCTATTCTTTGCTCTATGGCTATCATCTGGCAACCTGGACTTGGTGCTGTTACCGTGCTCTATATGCTGTCCATCACTTTTCTTATTATCGGATGTTTCCGTGTCATTTTCTCCTTCGAGTTGAAAAGATTGCATAAAAACAAGTAAAAAAAATCGTTTATTTTGGGCTACGTCATACGTTATTCGTATTTTTGTTAGCCCAAAATAAACAATGATTTCTAGTAAGAGTCTTAAATACACTGTGCGTATTCTGCTAGGTACACTGATTGGTGTCTACCTGGGAATAATTGTGCTGCTGAACATACCGTATGTCCAGGGCAAATTATCTGTTTTTGTAACTAAGGAATTAAAAAACATACTGAATACGGAGGTTTCTGTAGGACGGATTGATATGGGTTTGCTGAACCGTATCATTGTGGAAGATGTCCTTTTGCATGACCGGAAGAACCAGGAGATGCTGAAAGTAGCCCGCTTATCGGCAAAATTCGACCTTCTGCCTTTATTGAACGGTAAAGTCACCATCAGCAGTGTCCAGCTTTTTGGATTTACGGTCAATTTGAACCGGGAAACTCCGGAATCTGCCCCTAATTTCCAGTTTGTGTTAGACGCTTTCGCGTCCAAAGATACGGTTAAAACAAAATCTAATTTGGATTTACGAATTAATTCCGTGCTGATAAGGCGTGGCAGAGTGACATACGATATATTATCGGAACCGGAAACTCCCGGTAAGTTCAATGCCCATCATCTATCGGTGAAGAATCTCGCTGCAACGCTTTCACTGAAGGCATTGCGCAGCGACTCGTTGAATGCCGCCATCCGGCGGGTCAGCTTTGACGAACAATGTGGTTTTTCATTGCAGAAGTTCGCCATGAAAGTTACAGCCAACAATAAACGTTTGGATATTAAGGATTTTGGTGTGGAGCT
>OLFM01000287.1_pt1 | contig 14269 bp, 10 predicted proteins | sample 1609021 | NCBI WGS metagenome assembly OLFM01 (sample SAMN02675044, study PRJEB24791) | human gut metagenome, SKBSTL002 | isolation source: stool | host: Homo sapiens | place: USA | reverse complement strand
AAGGATAGACTTGTCCCTGTCCACAATAGCGTAATAGAGTATCTCCGAAGCTACTCTGCTCAGTTACCAGATGAAAGAGAATGGTTCTTTCCATCTGCTTGTGGCCATTATTCTATTAAAACAATCTATGATAATTTTCGCGAGCTGCTATTCGCATGCAATATTCCTCACACCGGCAATGGCCCTCGTGTGCATGATTTTCGGCATACATTCGCAGTTCATACACTGGAAAAACAACTTTCTGATGGGTATGATCTCATGGTCATCGTTCCTCGCCTTGCCGCGTATTTGGGACATAAGAGTTACCGTGAAACCTGTTGGTATATTCACCTGACGGTTGCTTCGTTCCCGGAACTTTCCCAAAAACTTGACAGAGCATTTGTCGGCATTATTCCGGTTGGAGGTGAGACGGATGAGGAAAACTGACTTTACCAAAGCACTGACCGAGTATTTCTCAATCTATCTGCCTACTACATGCGGGGTGAGTCCCAATACCACCAATTCATACAGAGATACTTTCAAGCAACTCCTTCTATTTTTTCAAGAAAAGAAAGGCATCTCCGCAAATTATATAGAATTGCGCTATCTGAATATGGAACTTGTTTCTGAATTTCTGGATTGGTTAGAAACATCCCGCCATATTGCGGTTACAACAAGAAACCAGCGACTTGCCGCCATAAAGGCCTTTGCTCATTTTGTACAGTACAAGTTTCCGGAAAACATAGAAAACTGCGTTGACATTATTAATCTGCGACCCAAAAAGTACGAAAAGGCATTGATACCGTTTTTGACGGAGGATGATCTGTCACTTCTTCTGTCCCAACCAGATGCATCTACCCGACAAGGGCTCCGAGATTTGACACTTCTTGCACTACTGTATGACTCTGGCGCACGGGTACAGGAATTGGTGGATCTTAGGCTGAAAGATGTCCGTCTAACACACCCCCCAATGGTTATTCTAACTGGAAAAGGACGAAAAGTTCGTCAGGTTCCCCTGATGAAGGATACCTGCAAACTGTTGGACAGATATATCCGCAGCTTTCATTCCGATTCTCAGTCTCAGATGATTCCGCTATTTTATAATGCAAAAAAGCAGGCTTTATCTCGCTATGGAGTCACCTATATTCTGAAGAAGTATGCGGCAAAGGCATCTCCGGTACTTGAACCACAGAATATATCTCCTCATGTATTACGCCACACCAAAGCCATGCACTTGCTGCGAGCTGGTGTTAACATGATATATATTCGAGATTTTCTTGGGCATGCAGACATCTCTACAACAGAGGTTTACGCTCGCATCGATGCAGACATGAAGCGAAAAGTATTTGAGGAGAAAGTGCCGAATTACACACCCAATACCACAATGCCTTGGGAGGAGGATGAAGATTTATTGCAATGGTTAACACAATTTGGAAAGAAAACTTTCTGATTATGTGTAGTAAATTATGCTTAAACGCCCGGGATTCTGGGCATTTTGCTCAATTACTACTCATTTGTAGGAACTACTCATTACAGACGATGCAGGCGTTATCTTTCCAAGGGTACACTGCCTCGATGGTGCCGCCGACAACTGCCTGCTCGGCTTCAAGGGTGTGTTCAATGTCGGCTTCGCGGGGGTATTTTCCGGGTTCAACGATCAGAACTTTCATCGGCATCCTCCTCATCAGAAGTTTCTTTCAGCGCATTTTTTTGCTTAACGGTCAGCAGCACGATACCTGTCGCAGACGCAAGGGAAACGACCACAATAGTCAGCAGCGGGTAACCATCTCCTGTCTGCGGCAGGGTCTGCACCTTGCGCGGCGTAATAACCGGCGTAGGCGCAGGTGTAGGCACCGGGGTTGCAGCGGGCGTCGGCTGCGGTGTGGGAGCAGGGGTCGGTGTTGGCGTGTCCTCGCGGGGCGTAGCTTCGTCTATCATCTGAATCAGGCGTTTGTCGGCGCGCACCCATTCGGCATCGGCATTTTCGCGGACGAACAGGCAAACATTTTCGTCTGCCTGCTGTACCTTAAACTGCACCGATTCGGCAATTTCAAAGCCAGCCGGGGCTGCATCTTCGGTCAGGGTGTAGATGTACTCCTTGTTGCCATCCGACAGCTTGATAAATTCATCCGAGATGGGAACACGATGCGTTTTGTAATCTGTCACCCAAGTGTCAATAACTTCGCTGTCTGCATCGCGGATCGTCAGCGTAGCTCCCGGCAGCAGATTGCCCGCAATGTCCGTTTTGTCTATGTCAAGTACAGGTGCGTCCTGCATAATGACGGTGGCATCGTCGAGTTTTACCCAGTCATCGTCCGTTTTTACATACACCTCATTGACCTGCTCTGTACCTTCCTGCACCAGCTTGAACACGATGCTTTCGGCTTCGGCATAGCCGTCCGGGGCACGAGTTTCGGTCAGAGTGTATGCTTTTTCCAGCTCCAGACCTCGCACGGTGTGCAGCGTTTTTGTGGAAGTCCAGCCCTCCACCAGATTGCCGTCAGTATCACGGATTTCCAGCTTTGCACCGGGCAGTTCCTTGCCGTTGGTGATGTCCTGCTTGGAAATGTCCACACTGGTGCGCAGGTTGGTGTTTGTACCATCTACGATTTGCCATGCAATCTGCTGACCTTCGTAGGTGAACTCTACATCCACCGGGGTACTGTCCAGCAGGTAACCCGCAGGGGCGGTGTTTTCCACAATGCGGTATCTGCCGCTGTTGCCGGAATCCGGATAAGTTTTTGCGCGGATGGGAATGTCCACATCGAACCAAGTAAAGCCGCTTTCGTTGGTGGGGCTGCTTTCTGCCAGCTTTGCACCGGCGTCCAGCAGCTTTGTACCGTCCGCGGAATAAATGTCATCCACGGTGTAGAGTTCATACACCGCGCCGGACAGATAAGTCAGAGCCTCGCGATCCTGCTTGTAGATGCCTACGCCGATTTTGCTGACTTTATCGCCGGGCTTTTCGGGCGTGGGCAGCACACGGGCATTTTCAAACACAAGTGTCTGCCCATTCTTGTGGGCATCCGAGGCGTCCTTGACATTCACAATGCTGTACGAACATTCCTTGTCGCCGTCCTGCTCGTGGCTGACAATGGCTTTTGCCAGCACAATGTCGTTTTTTTGGTTGTCCCAGCTGAATTCCACGGTGTAGGTCTGCTGGGTCAGTACAAAACCATACGGCGCTTGAACCTCGGTAATGGTGTACTTGCCCAGCGGCAGGATCACGGTGACTTCGCCTTTGGTGCCATCATGGGTAATTTTCAAGAAATCATAGGTTGCCTGTATACGGGTGGGGCTGAATGTTACTTCATCCACCTGCCCCTCAGCGCCAGTAGTAACGGTGGCAACGAGGTCACCGTCTTTGTACCAGTAGGTGCCTTGGCGGTCGGGTGTGGCAATGTCGGCTGCAGCGTGGATTTCGTACACCGCGCTTGCAAGGTTGTCCTGCGTGTAGATGAACTGTCCATCTTGGTAGTCGGTCAGCACATTGCCCAGCTTACGAATGGTAAGCTGACCGAGTGTTTCGTGGTTGCAGTATTTCTCCGTGACGATGTACTCATCCATGTCGTTGGTAGCATTGCCCACGACCTGCCAGACGCGGTCAGACTTGATTTCAAATTCCACCGAGTAGGCAGGATCGTTGAAATAGCCTTCCGGACCTTGCAGTTCCTCAATGAGATAGCGTCCCAGCGGCAGCTTTTCGGGTGTTTTCATAAGACCGTCTGCATCGGTGTAGAACACATCCGTTTTCTTGGTGGCGCTGCCGCTGGCGGGGTCGATCATGGAAAAGCGGGTCTTGCGGTCTTTCTCATCCAGCCGATACAGCGCAAAGGCTGTGTTTGCAATTTTGACCGCCTTGCCGGTTTCTGTATCGGTCTTGATGAGCTGCAAATAGCCCTCCAATTCCTCATCCAGCACATTAAAAGTCATATAATCGTTGCTGGGGGTGGTGACACAGCCCGCCGGAACCGTGAATCGACTCTGCGGACTGTTGGCGTCTACCGTCACGATGAACGGGTCGCACTGGAACACATCCTTGGGGATGGTGGTTTCCACGACAAGGTACTGCCCATAGGGTAGCCCCTCTACACGAAAGATGCCCTCATCGTTGGTGAACAATTCTCCCAGCCTATATTCAGCGGGCTGATCCGTGGGCATCCAGCCGTTGCCCCTGCCGTTGGCGTAGTCGCCGTCTGCGGTCAAGGTCGCGTTATAGGCGTTGACCGTATCGGTGCTGCTCTCGAACATATTGGCAATGGCCTGACCTTCGGCGGTGAAATCGTACTTGAGCGTCAAATTATCGTAGTTATCCTTGCGGTAAGCGTCCAAAATACTTTGTGCATCGTAGCTGCCATCCGGGTTCTGCTTGAACTGCGTCGCCTTGCTCAGTTTGGAGATGCGATAAACGGTAAAGCCCGCACCTTCCAACTTCAGCGCCGGAGAGGGCTGGCCTGTGGTCGATACCAGTTTGTTCAGAGAAAACCCGGATTTCAGCACTTCGTCTTGGCTTTCCTGCTCGGCGTGGATGTGGTAGGTGGATTCATTGGCGTAGGTCAGCGTTTTGTAATGATTGACCTCATCGCAGAGGTAGCCTTTGGCATAAGACAGATAGTAGCCGTCCCACGCCTTGCTACCGTTCAGCTTGCGGCTCTCGGCTACGGCGGAATACTGGTTTTTGTAGATGTAGTCGGTGTACTCGCCGCCCTTAGTGGCAAGGCTGTTGTACTTGCCTGTGCGTTCGAGCTTTTTGTTCAAAAGCGGATACTTCCCGGTAACATACAGCTTTCCGTTTCCGTCAATGGGCAGTACCAGCCCGGTGGCACGCTCGACCAGATAGTAGCGGCCCATGTACAGGTTGGCAAAAGCCAGCTTGCCGTCCTTGATTTGGGCGGAAGCCACAAGTCGGTCTTTCTGCAAAATGGGCAGGTAATCGGTATCCCAGCTGCCGTTGGTGAGGACAGTGGTATGCCAGATGGGTTGACCGTTGACATCCGTGATTTTGCTGTAGTCCACAATGCCGGTCACGCCGTCCGGGTGCGTGATATTCTCGGCGGCGTACAGATCGTACACAGCACCTTCCAGCGTGGTATCTCCGTTGCTGCCCGCAGCCAGATACCGCGCGGCGTCCAAGTCCACTTTTGTCAACAGAATATTGCCGAGGACACGGTCATTCTGCATCTTGTCGGCATTGGCGTGCATGGTGTAGGAATCTTCGTTGTTGGCAATGCCGGTGGGGTCTGTGGTGTAGGTCTTATCTGCCTTGCGGCTGCCAAAGGTGATAGTTACGATGCCCTCGCCGGTGTCGATGAGGGGACCGCCGCTGTTGGCCGTGGTAATGTCAGCGTTATAATCCGCGTTTCCCAGCCAAATGGTCTGGGCGTCCAATGCTTTGGTGATTTCAAAGGCATACGCCCGCTTGCCCAGAACAGAGCCTGCCGTGCCGGGTTTGGTCACATCCGTCCAATCGCCGTAATACTCGCTGGGTGCGCGGCTCTCTACGATGACAAACTTTCCCTCATTGCGCTGGGTGTAATAGATATTGTCAGAACCATTGGCATAATTGCTGTGGTTGATGACCTTATAAGTGCCGCCACTCTGGCGTTCAACTTTGTATTGGTTATATCCGCCAAACGGGATATAGCACTGCCGAACGGTGTCCCACGCAAAAATCTTAAACTCGGCATCGCCCTTGATGCGCTGCTTGGTTTCGCTGTCGATTTTGTCAATACTGACTTTGACCGACCACTCATCGTTTTTCATCTGGTAATAGTTCGAGCTGTTGGCAGGAACAGTAATCGTCTGGTGGCTGCTCAGAGCACCAGACGTGGTATCGAAGCCGTGCGGAATGGTGATTTCATCGTAGCTAAACGTAATATTTGCAAGCTGTGCCCGCGCCGAGGCGATGGCAGCATCTACCATACCTTGTGCTTCGTTTTTCAGTTGGTTGATGGCTGCATTTTTGGCAGCCTCGGCAGCAGCATCCGCTTCAGCCTGGCTGGTGAACGGTCCTTCCTGCCCGCTGAGTGTGCTGGTGCTGGTCTTGGACACCTCATAATGTACTGTCCATGTGGCAGAACCATCGCCGCCGTTGAGGTGAAAACTGTCATCCTGCGTGTGACCGCTTGTGGTAATGGTCTGCGCTGCGGCAGGACTCATCCGCCAACTGCCTCCGTCCACGCTGCCGCCGGTCCGGCTGGGCGTGACGGTAATGACCGCCCCGTCCACCTTTTCCAGCGTGTTCAGCTGGTACTTGTCGGTGTTGACTGTGAATGTCAGATCAAAGCTTCCGCTAGCGCTTTGCGCAGGAGCTGTCCACGCGGCGGAATAATACTTCGGTTCCGGAACACTCGGCACATCCGGAATCTCAGTGCCGCCCGCAATTTCTTCACCGACCAGCGCCACAACCTGCCACGCATACCCTGCGGGCGGGTTATAGATGTAGGTGTAGTAGCCGTTTTCCCCGGACTGCGCATCTGTACCGTTTACCAGTTCTTCTGCAGCAGCAATATAGGTCTGCGCCGCGTAGCTGTCAGGATACTTTTCCATGATCCACTGCTGGGTTTCATCGTAAAGGCTGCCAAGGATGTCCGGCTGTTCTTCGCCGCCTTCAGGATCATCTTCAAGGCTTGCCACAACAGGACGGTCATCCAGCATATCCAGACTCAGCTGACCAAGACCGCCCCAGATGTTGACCTGATTTGCATAGTGGTTGCCCGGCGTATACTGGCCGGGTTCAAGGCGGGACACATGAGAGAAGCTGTAGGTGGGGCAGCCCTTGGGCTGGCCGTTCAGGCCGTGGCTGCAGCAGTAGGCTTCCTGACCGTTGAACCAAATCAGCCATGTGCCGCCCTCCTTGGCAATACTGGTGATTTTGCCGGTGGCATACGGCGGAGTCGGTCCTGCAGCATAGGCGGCAATGCCGTCATCGCCGGTGTCGGCATACATCTGTGTGGGGGCGGCATCCTCGCTGATCTGTACATAGATAGATTTTGACTGCGAACTGCCGTCCGAATCCGTATAGACCAGCTGCGCCGTAAAATCGGCAGAGGCTTTTACATACAGGCCGGTTGCTGCCGCCGACTGCTCCGAGTATGTCTGGTGCAGGATTTCAGCCTGCTCCTGCTCGTCTGCCGGGATAGGCTCATAATCGGTGGAGAGATAGCTTAAAAGCTCTACATCATCCGGCAGTATGATTTCAGATACCGCACCGTCTGCCGGGTATTCGACCTGCGCCAACAGCGGAACAATGGCATAATCTGTACCGGGAGTTTTGCCGATTGTGACCGTGTTCTCATCTGCGTTCAGCGCATCGGCATCCATATGGGCATCTACGCCGTCATACAGGTCAGAAACCCACGCGGAGATACCGATTTTTGTCTCGCCGGTTGCCACGGGCAGACCCATGCTGCCAAGGTAACTGCCGGTAGGCGCGTCCGGCAGATCGTCGTAAAGATTCTCGGTAATCTGCACAAGGTTTGGTGCCGTGGTGTCCGCTTCGGCAGTTTCGGGGGTGACCGCTTCGGCATTCTCCGGTGTGGCGGGGGCATCCTCTGCAAAAGCGGGCATAACCGCGCCCAGATTTGTGAGCGCAATCCCTCCCGCCAGCAGCAGCGACAAGCCCTGCTTTATTCTGTGTTTGTTTTTCATACTGGTTCTCCTTTTGTTGCAAAAGAAAAAGCCCGCTGCGCGGTGCAGCGGGCTTGGTTAGCGTTCGGGAGCGTGTTTCTTAGGGACCGGCGCGGCTCTGGCCTTGTAGGCTTTGCGGTATTTTTCGTCAGCATCATAGAACTGCTGCGGAGAAATACCGGCATCCAGACACCCCTGCATGACAACCGCATGGTAGCGGCTGCTGACCGGGAGAAGCTGGTCGCGGTACGGTGCGTTCATCGTGTAAACCATAATTTCGTGCGGCGTACCATCTGCATCCATTACCGTCACGGTTTCCTTGTCATAGAATGTCGGGTAGCCTTCATAACAGTCAAGCTGTGATTCGTCGTGGTCAGTGACAGACCAGATCAGCCCTTCGACGCTTGCGCCCTCTTTTGGCAAAATCGTCAGGTAACCGCGCCGGAACGCCAGCTCATAGCCGTTCAGCTTGGCGGTTTCGACTACCGTTGCCTCTGGGCAGCGGTAGGCCATCTGTTCAAAATTCAGATTGGAACCATAGGCAAAATATTCTTTTCTCGACATTTCTTCTCCTATCTGACCTCGTCAGTGCGGGGCCGTGGTTGATTGCTGGGATACAGCGATTTGTCGTGCCGCCACGCCTTGTCACCAGGCAGGTTCTTCAGCAGATGCATTCGCACATTCTTATACTCCGGGCCGATTAGCCCCAGCCGCAGCAGAAAGGAGCGGAAGGTGAACGCCGGATTATCCCCGATGGGCGTTTTCCGGAACTGCGTGTACTTTTGGTTGATGCCCTGCGCGGAGATCGCCATAGCCAGAATGATGTTGGCTTTGGCTTCGCCCGCGTGCAGCGTTGAATTGAACAGCCGCCACTCGACTGTGCCATGGTAGAACACCGAATGCAGGTTCAAGGCATGATACCGGCTTTGGTGATAGTGATAGTCGCTGCCGTCACGCCCGCGATACCAGCGATCTTTCAGTTGATCCATACACGCACCGCTGGGCAGCTTGCGGATTTCTTCCAGAATCGGCTCATCCACCGCCTGACAGTAACTATCGATGCGGGCAGGGTTGACTTTGAGTGCTGCAAACAAAATGTCCTCTTTGGAATACATGATAGAAAGTACATTTTTCAGACTTTGCGGCGTGTGCTTGCTTGCATCCACATGGACGTGCATTCCGCAGCTGTCGTTTACGATACCGCCTGCGCGGCGTAAGGAACGGACAACCTCCTGCAGCTTTTCCATCTCGCCGTATTCGAGTTTCGGAGAGTTCAGTTCAACCTTGTAGGTTTCTCCGATAAGAACAGACCGCCTGCGGCATTCGGGATGGATGCTGCCGTCCCGGACGATTTTCCACTCTTTACCGTCCAAATCTTTGACCCTGTAGGCATCGTAGCCACCGCCGGAATGCTCAGCGCGGGTGCCAAATAGGTCTGCCAGCGTTTGGGCTGCCGTGGCACGGTTTATCCCGGTCAGTTCAATTTCACAGCCAAAATACTGGTCACGGAAATCAAGGGGCAAGCGCCTCACCCCGCAGTTCTGCGTCCATCTTGGCAATGCGCCGCCCGATGGCTTCCACCACATGGACCGTCACGCCGTTGCCAGCCTGTTTGTAGGCTTGGTTATCGCTCTGGATAGCCAGCACCGTGTCGATGCGGTCATCTGCCCAACCCTGCAGCCGCAGACACTCACGCGGTGTCAGGCGGCGGATGCGACCCTCGCATAGAACGCCGGAGGATTCCCCGCGATGCGTTCGGATACCGTTGCCGACTCTGGCGTTTACGCACCGCGCCACTTCTGTGACATTAGGGTCGGGGTTCAGGTCGATAAAATTCAGCGTTCCCTGCTGGCAGCCGGTGGTGAGGGTGTGGGCAATTTGCTTGCCCACCCGTCCGCGCCGACTGTTGACTGTGGCGTAACTCAGGTCGATGCTGTCACCGACCTGTGCCATCTGGTAGCCGGTTTTTGTGGCGCACTTGATCGGCACTCCCACCTCGTACAGCCCGGTTTTGCCACCGAAGCCACCCGGATTGGCAGCCAGCGTACAGCTTAATCCTTCGGGGGAGTAGACTCGTTCTCCTTGATGCCCGCCGTGGGTTTGTATAAGAGAACCTCCTGTTGTTTCGGTGAAAGGAAATACTTTTCCTCTACATCGCTCATCAAGATATCCGACAATGTACACGCGGTTTCTTGACTGGGGGACGCCGAAATCTTTGCTGTTAAGACATTGCCATTCCACACCATACCCCAGTCGGTCCAGCGTGTTAAGGATCGTCGCAAATGTCCGCCCTCCGTCATGAGATAACAGGCCGGGTACATTTTCAAACAGCAGATACGAAGGCTTCCGGGCTTCAGCCAGGCGGGCCAGTTCAAAGAAGAGAGTGCCGCGCGGATCTCCGAATCCTTTTCGGGATCCTGCAATGCTGAAACTTTGATTATCCTGAATTTCGGGATAACCAGACTTATCCCGAAAAAAACAAGAATCCCGAAGTCTAACCGGGAACCCTTGCAGCACAAGGATTTCTGCAGAAAAACTTCGGGATAATATTTTCACTTGTATTGTTGTTTGCCTCTTAATTTAAGCATCATCTCCTCGTCATCTGTATTCCAGAGTGCGTCCGGAATCGTATCGTTTAGCTTGTTTGCTGCTTGCCGAATGGCTTTCCGTTTCATTTCTGTATCGGCATGGGCATAAATTTTTGTTGTTTCAATCTGCGCATGGCCAAGAAATTCGGATACCATAGCCAAGGGAACGCCATCTTGGTACAGATGCATTGCCCGTGTATGCCGCAGCATATGGGGATGTACCCGCGCCGGGATGGATGTACAGGCTTGCCGTGCAGATTCTCCGTACTTCTTTACAAATGCCGTAACCGTGTCAGGCGACATCGGTCTTTGAGGGCCGCCATAAGCGTAGAACACATAATCGTCTCGTTTTCTGTTGTCTGCTGGATGAAATTTCTTCAGGTAACTACGAAGATGCTCTGCTGTTTTCGGTAAAATAGGGACAACCCTCGTCTTGTTTCCCTTACCTGTGAGATAAACACAAGGCGAAGTCCTGTGCAGCACTAAATCCTGTATCCTTAAATCCAGCATTTCCTGACACCGTGCAGCTGTATCGTACATTAAAACCAGAAACACCATATTCCGGAACCCTGTGCGTTTTTGGCAGTTTGGCTGTGAGAGAAAGGCAGAGAGTCCTTCTTTCGTAAGATAACCCACCAAAGCAGGTGCTGGCTTGCGGTACCGAATTTTCTCTACGTCGGCCTGTATTGAGATTACACGCAGATCAATAATGCCGCCATATCGCACAAAAGAGCGTATCGCAGCAAGCCTTTGCAGCTGTGTTTGCCTGCTGCAGTTCCGAACTTTCTCCAGCCAGTCCATAAATTCCTGTATGTTTTGGCGGGTGAAGTGGCTCCAATTCGCTCGCTGTCTGGGAATAGCTTTTGCAGTCTCAAGAAAAGTAAAAAACAGATTCAGAGCATCCTCATAGGATTTTACCGTATTAGAACTGCAGCTTCGGTTTTTCACAAGATAAACATTCAGGAATGAACTTACAACCGCAAAGAACTGAGCATCCTTAACCTTCATCATGCACCTCCGGAAGCAATTTTTCCCATGCAGTACGGTCTACTGTTCCAACACGCTCATAAAAATCAGGAACCATGTGGACATAGTAAAGCGTATCTTCATAACGGGCGTGTCCCATGTATGCGGAGAGAAACGGCAGCATTGCATCAATATCACGGCCTTCTCGCATCCAACGACAGATACATTCCGTTGCAAAAGTATGTCTGAAATCGTAAACCCTAGGTTTAGGTCCCTCAAACGCAGTAATTCCGGCCATACTGAAGCATCTCCAAAACATTTCTTCTGTCCAACGCTTCGTATACGGCCCCTCCCCATCGTATCTCGGAAAAAAGTAATCGCTGTCCGGGTAAATTTCTGAAATCAGGGTGGAATAGCTTCTCATAATCTGAAGCAAATCATCTGCAACCGCAACGACACGGTCCTTGTGCCCTTTGGATTCCACAACGTAGACAGCACCGCGAACCAAGTCCACATTTTCCTTCTTGAGAAGTCTCGCTTCTGCGGGCCGCAATCCGCAGCAATACAGCAATCTGTAAAATACCGGGATAACAAGATGTCTGGCTGGAGCTTTCTCGTGAGGCCGAAAGCTGTCAGCGCCGTGGAAGAACGCTTTTATCTCCGCTTCATTGAAGATATGTGGAACATACCTAGGGCCTTTGCTGGTCATGGATATGGGAATCATATATGCTTCTGTTCCAACAGCCCGAAGGTACTTTGCAAACTCCCGTATGACCATAATGCGATTTCGGTGGCCTGCTGTGTTTTCCGTATCTCGTTTCTCCAGCCATGCAAGTGCGAGTTCACGATCCAGACAATCTTTTTCAGGAAACCTTTCTACACAGAATTTGTCAAACTTCCGCAGAATACGGCTGCTTTCATCGTAAGGAAAGCCAAGACTGTTCTTGTAGTCCACAAAGCTTCGAATCTGTTCTGCAAAGCGGCTTTTCAAAGGATGTTTCATCATAACAGAGCCTCCTGCGCGACGGGAATTGCAGAAATATTTCCTGCACACACTTTTAATCTTTCTAGAGATGACGCGGTATATTGGCGCAAAGACATGGACGATGTATGCCCCAGAATATCGCAGATTAGGGGTGCGGGAATATCTGCTTCCAGTAGCTGTCTCCCCATTCCTCGTCGGAAAGCATGAGGGCCATTCATCCTTCTACTCTTCCCCAGTGCGATACGAGCATATTTTGCAATCACAGTCCACATACTTCTGAGCTTGGTATAAGGACGCTGTGTCCGTAAAAACACATACTCGGAATCGCATTTTGGCCGAGCATTGAGAATGTAATCAGCAATCGCATTCCCAGTTGTCGTATCGAGCGGTAAAGATACAGGAATATTCGTTTTTTCTTGTACAAGGCGTAATTCGCAGGCATCCCAGTCAATGCTGTTGAACTTCAAATTCACAATGTCGCACCCTCGCAGGCCCGTTGTATACGCAAGCATAATCATTGCATAATCTCGCATCCCCATTGTGCTGCTGCGATTTATTGCAGAGAAAATCTTTTGTGCTTCTTCGTGAGTGTATCCTACATAAACACTCCGACGCTTTGCTGCAGAGAACACCAGTGCTGGCGAAATATCGAGAAGCTCAGGATGCTTTTCAGCCATGAACCGCGCAAAGGATCGCATACTTCCGGTCAAATTAAATATACCGCAAGGGAAAATTTCTGAAATCTTTGCCAGACACCTGGTGACATCCGGCAGGGTAATCTCAGCATAGCGGTATATTCCCAAAATGCCCATAGTACGGAAAAATGTCCGAACCGATGAAAGATAAAACTGGCGGGTGCCTTCTTTCAGATAGTTCTCATTGTCCATATGTATCTGGTATTGCGAAAGCAGTTTTTCAAACTCTGGTGGAGCGCAGGCAAAATTATATTTTCTTAACTTCCGCTGAGATACCCGCCCTGTCGAGAGGCATTCCTCGATCCAGCGGGCAGCTTTGCGCATCGTTTGAAAAGATGCTTTTGGGATTGTTCCGTTCGCATAATTTTCTTTTGCTTTATTTACGAAAAGAGCAAGCGTTTCTGGAGAATAGAACTCCTCACCGCGAGAAGCAAAAAAATTCAAGATGGGTCCAAATCCGCAATAGATATAATTTGTTTTTGTCTTATCGGATAACTCCAACTGTATGACCGCATCTCTGGTTCTGCAGATAATGTCTATTACCTTCATAGAATTGCTTGGACCGTGTGGTGCGTTTTGAAATAATGGATTGTGTTCCGCCTCCCAAGACCGCAGGGGCTCACCCTGAAATTTTCCATGTTTCGCCATTTGGTCAAGATAAACAGCGGCACGCCGGGTTAAGACCCACTGGTAATGCGGTAATGCTCCGGATTCCATCCTCGCTCGTTCCTGCCAAACAAAATCTTGAACCGTTTCCTTGAAGTATATTGTTTGACCGTTGTCCAAACAATGCTGCACGATCCGTCGAGTCCCATACCGCTCAAATTCCCGTACTGTTTTAGCCTTGAGTCCGCGCACACTTAAGGCATCTAATACACGCGCAGAAAGGACTGTGATTTCAATTTTGTTCACATCAATACACCTCACAATGTTGATTCGGATTTTCATCCGTAGCAACATTATATCAGGTGCCATCTTCAAAATATTATCCCGAAGTTTTTATGCAGAAATCCTTGCGCTGCAAGGATTCCCGGCTGGGCTTCGGGATTCCTATTTTATTCGGGATAAGTCTGGCAAGGAAATCCGCCGCAGAGCAGCTGGAAGTCCGGCATGGTGCTGGGGTCGGCTTTTCGGGCATCTTCAATGAACCACTCTCCCTTCGTGTCAAACAGGGCGTTGTAACTGCGGTTGGCGTATTTGTCGATTTCGCAGTGCCCTACGCATTCAAATCCTCCGGCACGAGTCAGTCCTTCGCGGAAACCGCCGATGCCGGAGAACATATCTACGAACTTGATCAAGGGCACAACTCCCTATGGGGATGTTTGCCGCATCTGCGAAGGTGCTTAATAGGCGCCCCTCATCAAAAACAAAAGCAGCCCGTCATAGGCTGCACCAAACAAGATTTTTTTACCGTTCATAATGTATAA
>OLFM01000281.1_pt1 | contig 14400 bp, 12 predicted proteins | sample 1609021 | NCBI WGS metagenome assembly OLFM01 (sample SAMN02675044, study PRJEB24791) | human gut metagenome, SKBSTL002 | isolation source: stool | host: Homo sapiens | place: USA | reverse complement strand
ACGGTGCAAAGTTCTACAAAAACATGGATCGCCACGGCAACACCAGTGCTGCCAGCATCCCGGTGGCACTGAACGAGCTGGCTGAGAGCGGCCAGCTGCACCCCGGCCAGACCCTTGCCTGCATCGGCTTCGGCGGCGGCCTGACTTGGGGCGGCATGATCGTGGAATATAAAGGATAAAGACCATGAAACTTTTAAACGAGATCTTGGGGACGAAATACCCCATCATTCAGGGCGGCATGGCCAACATTGCCACCGGCGAGTTTGCCGCAGCCTGCTCCAACGCCGGTGCACTGGGCATCATCGGTGCGGGCGGCATGAATGCCGATACCCTGCGCCAGAACATCCGCCGCTGCCGAGAGCTGACCGACAAGCCCTTTGGTGTAAACATCATGCTCATGCACCCGCAGGCAGATGCGTTTGCCCAGATCGTGGTGGAGGAAAAAGTCGCCGTGGTCACCACCGGCGCAGGTAACCCGGGAAAGTACGTTCCCATGTGGAAAGCTGCCGGCATCAAGGTGATCCCGGTGGTGGCGGCTGCCGTGCTGGCACGGCATCTGGAGCCGCTGGGCATTGACGCCGTCATTGCCGAGGGCACCGAGAGCGGCGGCCATGTGGGCGAGATGACCACCATGGCACTGGTGCCGCAGGTAGTGGATGCGGTCAGCGTGCCGGTCATCGCGGCGGGCGGCATTGCCGATGGCCGTCAGCTGGCGGCGGCGCTGGCGCTGGGCGCCTGCGGTGTGCAGGTTGGCACCTGCCTGCTGGCAAGCGAGGAGTGCCCCATCCACCCCAACTACAAGGCCGCGCTGCTCAAAGCCGGGGACAGTGACACCATCGTCACCGGACGCACTGTGGGTGCACCGGTGCGTGTGCTGAAAAACCGCATGAGCCGGGAGTATGTCCGTCAGGAAAAGGCGGGCGCGGACAAGATGGAACTGGAAAAATACACGCTGGGCAGCCTGCGCCGCGCCGTCTTTGAGGGCGACACGGTAAGCGGCAGCCTGATGGCCGGTCAGGTGGCCGGAATGCTGCACGAGGTACGCCCCGTGGCGGACATCCTTGCCGACCTGTGGCAGGGCGGGAGGCAGCGCATCGCCGCGCTGAACACCGAATGCTGACCCTTGGCGGCAAGCCCCTGCAAGTACCCATTTTGCAGGGCGGCATGGGCGTGGGCGTTTCTCTGGGCGGGCTGGCCGGTGCCGTGGCGGCCTGCGGCGGCATGGGGTGCATCTCCACCGCCGATGCAGGTTACCGCGAGCCGGATTTTGCCCGTGACCCGGCGGCAGCCAACCACCGCGCCCTGACCGCAGAGATCCAAAAAGCCAAGGCCATTGCCGGAGGTATGGGTCTGGTAGCCATCAACGCGATGGTAGCCACCCGGGACTATGCCGACGCCATCCGCACCGCCGTGGCGGCGGGGGTGGATGCCGTGGTCTCCGGTGCGGGTCTGCCGCTGGAGCTGCCGGGCATCGTGGGCACCAAAGAGGTGGCCATTGCGCCCATCGTATCCAGCGCCCGGGCGGCAAAGCTCATCCTGCGCCGCTGGGCAAAGGGCTTTGACCGCACCGCCGATTTTGTGGTCATCGAGGGCTGCAAGGCGGGCGGACATCTCGGCTTTGCCGAGGAGGACCTGCTGGCCGACCGCTGCCAGACCTTGGACGAAATTCTGCCCGGGGTGCTGGCCGAGGTAAAGCCTTACGAGGAACAATACGGTCACGCCATCCCGGTGTTTGTGGCGGGCGGCGTGTACACCGGTGCCGACATGGCACATTTTACAAAGCTTGGCGCTGCGGGCGTGCAGCTTGCTACCCGTTTTATCCCCACCTACGAGTGCGACGCCTCCCAGACCTACAAGGACGTGCTGCTGGCGGCAAAGCCGGAGGATGTGCGCATCATCCACAGCCCGGTGGGAATGCCCGGCCGCGCCCTGAACACCCCGCTGGTGCAGGCGCTGGCCGAGGGCAAACGCTTCCCACCCAAGCACTGCGCCCGGTGTCTCAAGACCTGCGACCCCGCCGCCGTGCCCTACTGCATCACCCACGCCCTCATCGAGGCGGTGAAGGGCAACGTGGAGGAAGGGCTCTTCTTCTGCGGCGAAAACGTGGGCAGGCTGGACCGGATGCGCACCGTGCGCGAGCTGATGGACGAACTTGTGACCGAATGGAGGCAGAACTTATGAAGCTTGCTGTACTTTACGCCGGTCAGGGTGCGCAGCACCCCGGCATGGGCAAGGAATTTTACGAAGCATCTCCCGCCTTCCGGGCGGCCTTTGACAGCGCAGCGCTGGATTTTGATCTGCACCGCGTCTGCTTTGAGGACCCGGACGGCGTTTTGAACCAGACCGAATACACCCAGCCCTGCATGGTGGCCTTTGCCTGCGGCGTGACCGCCGTGCTGGCGGAAAAAGGCGTAAAGCCCGCCTATCTGGCGGGGCTTTCGCTGGGCGAATACTCCGCGCTGCAGGCAGCCGGGGTGTTCACCGCAAAGCAGGCCATCGAGCTGACCGCCTTCCGGGGCAAGGCCATGGCTGAGGCCGCAAAGGGCCTTGCCTGCGGCATGACCGCCGTGCTGGGGCTGGACAGAGAAAAACTGTCCGCCTGCTGCGAACAGGCGGCAGAGACGGGCTGTGTGCAGATCTGCAACTACAACTGCCCTGGGCAGCTGGTCATCGGCGGCGAGAAAGCCGCCGTGGAGCAGGCTGCCGCGCTGGCAAAGGAAGCCGGTGCCCGCCGCTGCATCCCGCTGAAGGTCAGCGGCCCCTTCCACACAAAGCTGATGGCTCCCGCAGGGTATGCGCTGGCACAGCGCTTTGCGGGTGAAAACTTCGGCACCATGGAGACGCCGGTGCTGTTCAACTGTCTGGGGCATGAAAAGGCCGAGACCGACAGCATCCCGCAGCTGCTGGTAAAGCAGGTGCAGAGCAGCGTCTACATGGAAGATACCCTGCGCCGCTTGGGCGAGCTGGGCGTGGACCACATTCTGGAAGTCGGCCCCGGCAATGCCCTGAGCGGTTTTGTGAAAAAGACCCTGCCCGGGGTGGTCTGCACCGCAGTGGAGACCCCGGAACAGCTGGATGCGGTGCTGACCGCATGGAAGGAAGCAGAATGAGCGAAGAAAAGCTGACCCGCGCCGCCATTGTTACCGGCGGCAGCCGGGGCATTGGCCGCGCAGTGTGCGTGGCACTGGCAAAGCAGGGCTGCAATGTGGTGGTGAACTACTGCCATGGCGCAGAGCCTGCGGAGCAGACGGCAGCGCTCTGCCGCGCCGAGGGCGTGCAGGCGGTGACCATGCAGGCAGATGTATCCACCGCCGAGGGCTGCAAGGCGCTGTTCGATGCCGCTGCCGAGGCCTTTGGCCGGGTGGATGTGCTGGTGAACAACGCGGGCATCACCCGGGACAACCTGATTTTGCGTCTGACCGAGCAGGATTTTGACGCGGTGCTGGACACCAACCTGAAAAGCGCCTTTCTCTGCTGCAAGGAGGCCGCCCGCCGCATGGTGCGCCAGCGCTATGGCCGCATCGTGAACCTTTCCAGCGTGGTGGCGCTGCGGGGCAACGCCGGGCAGACCAACTACGCCGCCAGCAAGGCGGGGCTCATCGGCCTGACCAAGAGCCTTGCCCGGGAACTGGCCGCGCGGAATGTGACCGTGAACGCGGTAGCGCCCGGCTTTATCGACACCGACATGACTGCCGTGCTGCCGGAGGCGGTGCGCACCGGCATGACGCAGGGCATCCCTGCGGGCCGCGCAGGCCAGCCGGAGGATGTGGCACAGGCAGTGGCGTTTTTTGCCGCAGAACAAAGCAGCTATCTCACCGGGCAGGTGCTCTGTGTGGACGGCGGCATGGCAATGTAAAGGAGAACCCTTATGGAAAAACGCAGAGTTGTGATCACCGGCCTTGGCACGGTGAACCCGCTGGGCAACAATGTGGCGGACAGCTGGGCAGCAGCCCGTGCCGGTAAATGCGGTATCGGCCCCATCACCCAGTTCGACACCACCGACTTCAAGTGCAAGCTGGCCGGTGAGGTAAAGGATTTTGACCCCGAGAGCGTGGTGGACAAAAAGGAAGTCCGCAAAATGGCGCGCTTCACCCTGCTGGCACTGGGCGCTGCCGCCGAAGCCATTGCAGACAGCGGCCTTGATACCGAGGCCGAGGGCAAGGACATCGGCGTCATCCTGTCCAGCGGCATCGGCGGTCTGCCCACGATCGAGGAGCAGCACGCCCGCGGCGAGGAAAAGGGCATGGAGAAGGTAAGCCCCTACTTTGTGCCCATGGCCATTGCCAACATGGCAGCGGCGCAGGTGGCCATCCGCTTTGGTCTGAAGGGCATGTGCACCTGCCCGGTCACGGCCTGCGCCGGCGGCACCAATGCCGTAGGCGACGCCTTCCACCGCATCCGGGACGGCTACGAGCCGGTGATGGTCTGCGGCGGCGCGGAAAGCTGCATCAGCCCCTTGGGCATCGGCGGCTTTACCAGCATGAAGGCACTTTCCACCGCCACCGACCCGGACGCTGCCAGCCTGCCCTTTGACGCCCGCCGCGGCGGCTTTGTCATGGGTGAGGGCAGCGGTGTGCTGGTGCTGGAAGAACTGGAGCACGCAAGAGCGCGCGGCGCACACATCTATGCCGAGGTGGTGGGCTACGGTGCCAACTGCGATGCCTATCACTTTACCGCTCCGGCTCCCGGCGGCGCAGGTGCCATCGACTGCATGAAGCTGACCTTGGTGGATGCCGACATCGCACCGGAGCAGGTGGATCACATCAACGCCCACGGCACCGGCACCCACATGAACGATGCCTGCGAGACTGCCGCCATCCACGCCGTGTTCGGCGCACACGCCAAGGAGATGACCGTGGTCAGCACCAAGAGCATGACCGGCCATCTGCTGGGCGGCGCGGGCGGCATCGAGGCCGTGTTTACCGCGCTGGCACTGCGGGACCAGTTCGCCCCGCCCACCATCCACTACGCCCAGCCCGACCCGGAGTGCGATCTGGACTATGTGCCCAACACCGGGCGGCAGCAGGAAATGCAGTATGCGCTGAGCAACAGTCTGGGCTTTGGCGGCCACAACGCCTGCATCGCCCTGCGCAGATGGGAGGGCTGACCCATGGCAGAGCCCCGTACCGTGCGTGAAAACGCCAACACTCTGAGCAGCGTGCAGATCGCGGAGATCCTGCCCCACCGCTACCCCTTTGCCCTCGTGGACCGTGTTCTGGACTACGAGCCGGGGCAGTGGGCCATCGGCCGCAAGTGCGTCACCCGCAACGAGGAATTCTTCAACGGCCACTTCCCGGCACAGCCGGTCATGCCCGGCGTACTGCTGCTGGAAGCACTGGCACAGACCGGCGCTGTGGCAGCGCTGAGCCTGCCGGAAAACAAGGGCAAGCTTGCGCTGTTCGGCGGCATCAAGAGTGCCCGCTTCCGCAAGCAGGTCACCCCCGGGGACGTGCTCACCCTCCACTGCGAGCTGGTACAGCAGCACGGCGCTGTGGGCGTAGGCAAGGCCTCGGCATGGGTGGACGGCAAGTGCGCCGTCACCGCAGAGCTGACCTTTGTGCTGACCGACGCAGCAGAATAAAATGAATGAAAAAGAGATAGGCGATCCCTTTCGGGAAAGCCTATCTCTTTTTTTGTGTCTGTTCCGGTCGGTTTACTCTGCGGCAGCTGTCCCGGCGTCTGCTTCAGCAGTGGGGGCAGACTCTGCCGTGGCGGTTTCTGTTGGGGCGGTCGCTGCCTGCTCCTTCTCCATCCACTCCCGCACACGGTCGGGGCGGTTGGTGATGTAGGCATCGGCGCTGGTGCGCAGCAGGCTGCGGACGGAATCTTCCGTGTCCACCGTCCACAAAGACACCTTGATGCCCATCTCGTGCAGTTTGTCAATGAAACCGGCGTTTTTGTAGGCGGTGTGGTACTCACAGCTGACCCACTCCGGCACAAAGTCCAGACTGCGGATATAGGTGGGCAGATCCCGTTGCGCCATCAGGTTTTTATAGATCTCGTTCAGGCTCTCGCCGGGAAAGTTTGCCCGCAGCATACTTACCTTATCGCTCATCCAGCGGGTCATCCAGCTGCAATTTTCCTCGTCTGCTGCGCTCTCCGGCAGGGCGGCGTCCATGGCTTCCATGCCGTTGGTCAGTCCCAGATCCTTCCAGATGATGGGCGGCGGCAGCAGCATGCTTTCCAGCTCGCCGTATACCAGTGCACCCACCCGCAGTTCGGGCAGCAGCTGCTTTGCCTGCCGCAGCAGCGCGTGGTTGAAGGAAACAAGGATCACCTGTTCTACCATCTCGGTCTGCTGCAGCACCTCCAGCACCCGGGGCACAAAGTCCGGGTCGTTGTCCATGGTGGATTTCAGTTCCAGATGCACGGTGCATCCCGGCATCTGCTTGCACAGCTCCATGGCTTCCTGTAAGGTAGCAATCTTTTCGTCCTGATAGATGGCGTCCTTCCAGCTGCCGAAATCCAGCTCTTTCAGATCGCCCATGGTCATATCATAGATCTTGCCGGAAATATCCGTGTGCAGATCGATCATATAGTCGTGGTGGATCACAAGCCCGGCGTCAATGGTCTGCTGTACGTCCATCTCTACGCCGTCTGCGCCAATCTCCATGGCTTTTTTAAAGGCTGTCAGGGTGTTTTCCGGTGCAAGATAGGAAGCACCGCGGTGTGCAATGATTTGTGGTGTCATAAATTTTCTCCGTTATCGGTTCTTCCTCACACTTTTACGCCCCGGCGCTGCCATACCGCAAACAGTGCCGGGGCGCTTGCTCAGGTCAGGTCCTCGCCGTCCGAGGCAATGACCTTTTTATACCAGTAAAAACTGTCCTTCCGGCTGCGGGCAAGGGTGCCGTTGCCGTCGTTGTCCTTGTCCACATAGATAAAGCCGTACCGCTTTTTCATCTCGCCGGTGGAGGCACTCACAAGGTCGATAGGACCCCATGTGGTGTAGCCCATCAGCGGCAGACCATCCTCGTTGATGGCCTTTTCCATCTCCTCAATGTGCGCCCGCAGGTAGTCGATGCGGTAGCTGTCGTGGATGGAGCCGTCCGGCTCTACGGTATCCACCGCACCCAGACCGTTCTCCACGATGAACATGGGCTTTTCGTACCGGTCGTAGATGGTGTTCAGGGTCACCCGCAGACCCACCGGGTCGATGGCCCAGCCCCACTCGCTGGCTTTCAGGTAGGGGTTCTTCACCGATGCAGACACGGCGTTGCCTTCCGCATTCTCTGCCGCCATCAGTTCCTTATCCACCGTGATGCAGCGGCTGGAATAGTAGCTGAAGGACACAAAATCCACCGTGCCCTCCTGCAGCGTGCGGTCGTCCTCGGACTGTGTGTGCAGCTGCACCCCGGCGCGCTCCATCCGCTTTTTAGCCCACACGGGGTAAGCGCCGCGCACCTGTACATCGGTAAAGAAGTAGTTGTCCCGGTCGGCCTCCTGCGCCGCCCGCACATCCTCCGGGGCGCAGGTGCGGGGGTAGAACTGCCCTGCCGCCAGCATACAGCCCACCATGGCATCCGGCATTTTTTCGTGCGCCAGCTTTACCGCCTTTGCGCTGGCCACCAGCTCGTGATGGGCGGCCTGATACTTGACCTGCTCCACATTTTCGCCGGGGTAGAACACCAGCCCTGCGCCGGTAAAGGACAGGTGCAGCAGCATGTTGATCTCATTAAAGGTGAGCCAGTACTTTACCTTGCCCTTGAAGCGGTCGAACAGCACCTCGCAGTAGTGGACATAGGCGTCCACCATGCGGCGGTCTTTCCAGCCGCCGTATTTTTTGATGAGGGCAATGGGAGTGTCAAAGTGGCAGATGGTGACCAGCGGCTCAATGCCGTACTTATGGCACTCGTCAAAAATGCTGTCGTAGAAGGCCAGTCCTGCCTCGTTGGGCTGAGCATCGTCGCCGTTGGGCAGGATGCGGGTCCATGCAATGGACAGCCGGAAGCACTTGAAGCCCATCTCTGCAAACAGGGCGATATCCTCTTTATAATGGTGATACAGGTCAATGGCCTCGTGGCTGGGGTAGAAATGTGCGTCATCACAGCCCAGCATTTCCATATAGCCCGTTGCCACCGGAAAACGGTCCGGGCCGAAGGGGGTTACATCCACCGTAGCCAGACCCTTGCCGTCTGCCTGCCATGCACCCTCGCACTGGTTGGCGGCGGTAGCGCCGCCCCACAAAAAGCCCTTGGGAAATTTGCCCATACTCTTTACCTCCTTGTTTACTTTTGCGCCCCTGCGGAGCGCAGATATACGCATACTACTATGATACCGCAACCGGCGGCGCTTGTCCATGACTGCATTTTGCAAAGGTGCGTGCATTTGAGGATAAAGTACGACTTTTATCGTCAAAACGCCGAAATTTCCTACTGTTTTTTGCGCACTTTTCACGATAAAAACACAAAACTTGCCTGTTTTTCTTTTATTCTGTTCCTTTTAAACCGCGCGGCAGTATGGTAGAATAATAGGGTAAGAACTGCGCTGCGCTGCTGCGCTGCTGAGAACATGGAAAAAATGGAGTGTTTGATTATGACTGAGTTCAAACCCATCAAAGAAGGCAAAGTCCGCGAGATCTACGACAATGGCGACAGCCTGATCATGGTTGCCACCGACCGCATTTCTGCGTTTGACGTCATCCTGAAAAACAAGGTCACCAAAAAGGGCACCGTGCTCACCCAGATGAGCAAGTTCTGGTTCGATTACACCCGCGATCTGCTGCCCAACCACATGCTGAGCGTGGATGTGCAGGATATGCCGGAGTTCTTCCGCCAGCCCCAGTTCACTGGCAACAGTATGATGTGCCGCAAGCTGACTATGCTGCCCATCGAGTGCATCGTGCGCGGCTACATTACCGGCAGCGGCTGGGCAAGCTACCAGAAGACCGGCAAGGTGTGCGGCATCCAGCTGCCCGAGGGCCTGCAGGAGTCCGATAAGCTGCCCGAGCCCATCTACACCCCCTCCACCAAGGCAGAGATCGGCGACCACGACGAGAACATCTCCTACGAGCAGAGCATCGACGTGCTGGAGAAGCAGTTCCCCGGCCACGGTCTGGAGTACGCCACCAAGCTGCGCGACTACACCATTGCCCTGTACAAGAAGTGCGCCGAGTATGCACTGTCCCGCGGCATCATCATTGCCGATACCAAGTTCGAGTTTGGTCTGGACGAGGACGGCAACGTGGTGCTGGGTGACGAGATGCTGACCCCGGACTCCTCCCGCTTCTGGCCGCTGGAGGGTTACGAGCCGGGTCACAGCCAGCCCTCCTTCGACAAGCAGTTCGTCCGCGACTGGCTGAAGGCCAACCCCGACAGCAACTACGACCTGCCGCAGGATGTCATTGACAAGACCATTGCCAAGTATCTGGAGGCCTATGAGCTGCTGACCGGCAAAAAGCTGTAAGCGTATCCCGTATCCATAAAAACCAAGGCCGCTGCGGAAAATTTTCCGCAGCGGCCTTTTTTGCGCCCCGCCCTCTCGACAAGGGGCGGGGAGATGGGTAATATATGTATCGTATCAAACAGTTTCACATCGAACAATTTGAACAGAGGAAAAACATTATGTGTACACAGCACCCTATTGAAGAGCCCTGCAAGCTGGACCCGCCGTGGGAAGGGCCGCAGGTCATCCCTGCCCAGCTGCGCCGGGTGGATAACTTGATCTTCCGCAGGCTGAACCAGTTTTCCCGCGCCAACGGGGTAGAGCAGACCACCCCCATGCACGGGTGGATCATTGAGTATCTCTACCGCCACCGGGACGAGCCGGTGTTCCAGCGGGACATCGAGCGGGAGTTTTCCATCACCCGCTCCACGGTGACGAACATTTTGCAGCTGATGGAGCGCAAGGGCTACATCCAGCGGCTGAGCGTGCCGCAGGACGCCCGGCTCAAGCAGCTGGTTTTGACCGAGGAGGGCATCCAACGGCACGAAAAGACCCTGCTGTCCTTCCACCAGACCGACGATTATGTGGCCGGACTGCTGACCGAGGAGGAGAACGCAGAACTGCTGCGGCTGCTGAACAAGCTGCGGGAAGCGTTGAAATAACCACCTTTTCCGTCAAAGCGCCGAAAAAGGACTTGTTAAATTAGCAATTATGAACATTTTTCGAAAGCTATTGACATTTAAATTGTTATGTATAAAATTGTTTTGTACCAAACAAATAAATTCAACAGGAGGGAACTCAGATGATCAAAAAGCTTGTGTCGCATCTGGGCGAGTATAAAGCCGCCTCGATCAAGACACCGCTCTTTGCTGCGCTGGAAGCCATTATGGATGTGCTGCTGCCCACCATCATGGCCTTTATCATCGATCAGGGCATTGAAAAGGGCGATATGAACGCCATCATCCGCTACGGACTGCTTACCTTTCTGGTGGCAGCCATTGCGCTGGTGCTGGGCGTGCTGGCGGGCAAGTATGCCGCCGAGGCATCCACCGGCTTTGCCGGAAATCTGCGCGATGCCATGTATGAAAATATCCAGCATTATTCTTTTTCCAACATCGACAAATTCTCCACAGCGGGTCTTGTCACCCGCATGACCACCGACGTGACCAACGTGCAGAACGCTTTCCAGATGATCCTGCGCATGTGCGTGCGCGCCCCGGTGCATCTGGTGTTTGCAATGTTCATGGCTGTGGTCATCGGCGGCCCGCTGTCGCTGGTGTTCGTGGTGGCAATGGCCTTTCTGGTGGCGGTGCTGGCTGCCATCATGATCCCCACCTTCCGCATCTTTGACCGGGTGTTCAAGAACTACGATAACCTCAATGCCTCGGTGCAGGAGAACGTCTCTGCCATCCGCGTGGTCAAGAGCTTTGTGCGCGAGGGCTTCGAAAACGAAAAATATACCGCCGCCTGCGAGAGCCTGTACAAGCAGTTCGTCAACGCGGAAAGCCGCCTGAGCTTCAATAACCCCGCTATGCTGGTGGCGGTATACGGCTGCAACATCGCGCTGAGCTGGTTCGGCGCAAAGTATGTGCTGCACGGTGCCATTACCACCGGCCAGCTGAACGCCCTGTTCGGCTATATCATGAACATCCTTATGGCACTAATGATGCTGAGCACGGCCTTTGTCATGATCGCCATGTCCGCCGCTTCTGCCAAGCGTATCGTGGAGGTGCTGGACGAGCACACCGACCTGCCTCCGGCAAAGCAGCCGGTGCAGCAGGTGGCAGACGGCAGCATCCAGTTCGACCACGTTACCTTCAAGTATAAGCACGGCAGCGGTCAGCCGGTGCTGAACGATATCAGCTTTACCATCCAACCCGGCGAGACGCTGGGCATCATCGGCGGCACCGGCAGCGCAAAGTCCAGTCTGGTACAGCTGATCCCCCGCCTGTACGATGCCGAGAGCGGCACCGTGCGGGTAGGCGGCGTGGATGTGCGGGATTATAACCTTGATGTTCTGCGCCGCGAGGTCTCCATGGTGCTGCAGAAGAATGTGCTGTTCAGCGGTACTATTCTGGATAACCTCCGCTGGGGCGATGCCAACGCCACCGAGGAAGAGTGCATCCGCATGGCAAAACTGGCCTGCGCGGATGAGTTCATCCAGCGCTTCCCGGATAAGTACAATACATGGATCGAGCAGGGCGGCTCCAACGTGTCCGGCGGCCAGAAGCAGCGCCTGACCATCGCCCGCGCCCTGCTGCGCAAGCCCAAAGTGCTGATTTTGGACGACTCCACCAGCGCCGTGGATACCGCGACCGATGCCAAGATCCGCAAGGCCTTCCGGGAGGAGATCCCCGGCACGACCAAGATCATCATTGCACAGCGCATCTCCTCGGTGCAGGATGCCGACCGCATCCTCGTGCTGGACAACGGCCAGATCAACGGCCTGGGCACCCACGAGGAGCTGCTGAAGACCAACACGATCTATCAGGAAGTCTACAACAGCCAGACTCAGGGCGGCGGCGACTTCGACAAGCAGGGAGGTGAGCAGTAATGGCACAGGTGAAAGAAGTAAAGGGCCCCGGCCCCCGTAGGATGGGCGGCCCCAAGCCGAAGGTCGAGAACCCGGGCAAGCTGCTCAAGCGCATCATGGCAGAGGTGTTCCAGCACTATCTGCCCCACTGCATCCTTGTGCTTGTCTGCATCGTGGTCAGCGCGCTGGCCAATGTGCAGGCCAGCCTGTTCTTGCAGACCTTGATGGACGATTACATCGTCCCCATGACCCGCCAGCAGAACCCCAGCTTTGCACCACTGGCCGGTGCATTGGTGCGGATGTGCTGTATCTACTTCGTGGGCATTCTGGCCGCATGGGCCAACGCCCGCATCATGGTCAACGTAACGCAGGGCACGCTGCGCAATCTGCGCACCAAGCTGTTCACCCACATGGAAAGCCTGCCCATCCGGTATTTTGACACCCATCCCCACGGCGATATCATGTCCGTGTACACCAACGATGTGGATACCCTGCGCCAGATGCTCAGCCAGAGCATCCCGCAGCTGGTGTCCAGCGTCATCACCATCGTATCCGTGTTCTTCAGTATGTGCATGCTCAGCTGGCAGCTGACCATCGTTACCATGCTCATGGTGGCGCTGATGCTGTTCTGTTCCAAGCAGATCGCAAAAAGCTCCTCCAAGTACTTCATCCAGCAGCAGCGGGATCTGGGCAAGGTGAACGGCTACATCGAGGAGATGATGGAAGGCCAGAAGGTGGTCAAGGTGTTCACCCACGAACAGCAGACCCTTGCCGGCTTCCGTGAGTTGAACGACCAGCTGAAGGAAAGCGCCAAGCAGGCCAATGCCTTCTCCAACATCATGATGCCGGTCAACGCCCAGCTGGGCAACATCAGCTACGCCATCTGTGCGCTGGTTGGTGCAGCCATGGCCGTTGGCGGCGTCGGAGGCATGACCCTTGGCACCGTGGTGGCCTTCCTCAGCCTGAACAAGGGCTTCAATATGCCCATCAGTCAGGTGTCCATGCAGGCCAACAGCGTCATTATGGCACTGGCTGGTGCCGAGCGTATCTTCAAGATGATGGACGAGCCCAGCGAGACCGACGAGGGCTATGTGACGCTGGTAAACGCCAAGTACGACCGCAACGACCAGCTGGTGGAAACTGCCGAGCGCACCGGCCTGTGGGCGTGGAAGCACCCCCACCACGACGGCACCACCACCTACCACAAGCTGGAGGGCGACATCACCTTTACCGATGTCGATTTCGGCTATCTGCCGGACAAGACCGTCCTCCATGACATCAACCTCTATGGCCGTCCGGGCCAGAAGATCGCCTTCGTCGGTTCCACCGGCGCAGGCAAAACCACCATCACCAACCTCATCAACCGCTTCTATGATATCCAGAAGGGCACCATTGAGTATGACGGCATTGATGTGACCCATATTCATAAAGACGACCTGCGCGCATCCTTAGGCATTGTTCTGCAGGATACCCACCTGTTTACCGGTACGGTTATGGATAACATCCGCTATGGCCGCCTGGATGCAACGGACGAGGAATGCCGCGCCGCCGCCAAGCTGGCCAACGCCGATGAGTTCATCCGCCACCTGCCGGATGGCTATAACACCACGCTGACCGGCGACGGCACCAACCTGAGCCAGGGCCAGCGCCAGCTGCTTGCCATTGCCCGTGCCGCTGTTGCGGACCCGCCGGTACTGATCCTGGACGAAGCAACCTCCAGCATTGATACCCGCACTGAGCGCCTGGTGCAGCAGGGCATGGACGGCCTGATGTATGGCCGCACCACCTTTGTTATCGCCCACCGCCTTTCCACCGTGCGCAACTCGGACTGCATCATGGTGCTGGAACAGGGCCGCATTATTGAGCGCGGCACCCACGATGAGCTGATTGCCCAAAAGGGCCGTTACTACCGCCTGTACACCGGCAATTTTGCGGAAAACTCCTGAAATAGCCTTTCTGCCGGATAAGTGCGCAACAAAAGCGCAATCGGCATAAAAACACCGGGAAGGATTCCACCCTTCCCGGCATTTTTGTGTAAAATGCCGTCACGCCGCACAAAACTTGACGATGTGGGAATAATTGGCTATAATAGAGGGGAACACAAGGAGGCTGAACCAACACAGCACTCCTTTTTATATAGATGACGCTTTGGAGGGGGGCTGCGCAGAACACTGCCAGCCGCAGGCGTACAAAACTGACCAACCAACACGATAAACTGAGAGGAGAGCTTATACATGGCTACCAAGAAAATTGCTCAGACCGTTATTACTGAGGATAAGTTTTATACCATCGCCGCTGCAAACGGCAAGGTTGTTGAAGTAAAGGATTACAACACCGAGAACGGCGCTCAGATCCAGCTGTGGGATAATGCCAACGCCGAATGGCAGCAGTGGAGCTTTGTGCGCGCCGGCGAGGGCGTGTACCGCATCAAGAACCGTTTCACCGGCAAGATGATGGACCTGGATTGCTCCGGCGTGACCGAT
>OLFM01000233.1_pt1 | contig 16545 bp, 9 predicted proteins | sample 1609021 | NCBI WGS metagenome assembly OLFM01 (sample SAMN02675044, study PRJEB24791) | human gut metagenome, SKBSTL002 | isolation source: stool | host: Homo sapiens | place: USA | reverse complement strand
CAGGGCTTGTAATTACACGGTCAGGGCGTAACACTTTAAGTGAACTTGCATATCTTGGCATCCCCGCTATATCATTCGTTTCGGGCTGTTCATATAGAAAAATTGAACAAACTAACAACATCAACGATTTGAATATTTCTACAATTGTAGCCGCAAATAATGATATTAGTCCAGTAGCCTTTGCCGACCTTTGTCAAAAAATGATGCAGGTAAAAAAAGGTGAGCCTATGCTTCCTGGAAATGATGAAGCTATTAAAAGTATATTGCATTTATGAGGATAGTGCATATTAGTGATATTCACCTTACTGAAAATGGTACCGAAATATGGGGCATTAATACCCTTGAACATTTTCAGAAAGCCATCCACAAGATAAAAGAAATGGATGGTCTTGATGGCATTATAGTAAGTGGAGATTTGTCTAACGATGGCAGTAAATGGACTTATGAATGTATTGATAGAGCTTTTGAAGAAATCGGTGTGCCGACTTATTGTTGCCCAGGTAATCACGATAACTTAGAGATGTTTTATCGAGGATATAAACCATACCACTATAAAATTAACGAAAAGTTTGAGATCTGTGGATGGGATTTTATAATGCTCAATTCAGCAGTACCAGATATGTCAAGAGGCTATTTCAATCCTGATGTCCTTATGAGGCTACTAAAATCATGTGATGGTCCGGTGGCCATCGTCCTTCACCATCCTCCGGTTGAACAAGATGGTTGGCTTAATAGAAAACTTCTTGATAATAAATCCCACTTTAAGAAAATCATAGAACATTTCCATAATGTTAAATTAGTGTTATATGGGCATTCTCACTATGCATCATTTAGAACTTTTGAAGACATAATATACAATTGTTCTCCTTCTATAGGATTTGCGTTTTCGCCGAAATTACCAAAGTTTGAAATAGCCTGTGGCGAAGAAGGTTTTTCCCTAATAGATACATCTAATGATGACATAAGTATAAATACAATACTTATCTGACTAAGTATATGATTGTAGAAAAAGAAAAAATTCGATTTATCGTAGATATAGTTGACCATTGCAATCTAAACTGTAAATGCTGCGGTCATTTCTCCCCATTGGCTCCAAAAGGATTTCTGGATATAAATAACGTGAGTTCGAAATAAAATCAAAAAATAGCAAGTTGTCCGTCATTGACAAACTTTACGTCAATGGCGGGCTTCTTTTCAAAAAAGCAGTATGCCGCGATAGCCGACAAGGAGTTGGCTATAAAGTTACTGAATGAACGATGTCTTGAGTGTTCAATCTGTGCGATGTTCTTCAGTTCGTCATTGACCGTTTCAATCAAGGCTCTTTTTCTTAGCAAAATCTTGTCGGCAATACTCATCAGTGAGTTCCTCATATTATTTTTAACTTTAGTAACAAGTTGTATGCCATTAAGGAAAAGGTTTTCAAACAGAGCCTGACCTATATATCCCTTGTCTGCACATAGTTTTCCTTTGATGTTTTCCAGAAACCTACCCTGTTTCAACGGTTCCCGGTCATCCACGTTTCCAGGCGTGAACATGAAATTGAGGATTTCACCCTTGTCATTGATTATCAGATGCAGCTTGAATCCGAAGAACCATCCCATAGAACATCTTCCACGCTCGGCAAGCCCTTCAAATGTCTTATGAATCAAGATTCTTTGGTTACGACATACACATAAGGGAGTGGAATCAACGAAACTGATGCCGGTACAAGTTCCCAGCAGTACTCTTTTGATGAATATGGTCATGGGAAGCAATACTTCCTTCTCCAGTTCCACAAAACGGTTATAAGAAACCTGACGAGGAAAAAGGTGTTTCAGATGTTTACAGACATACTCCTTGTAGTAATGCTTGAAACAACGGAAACCACCGGAGTGAAACAGGATTAGAATAACCATAATCTCTGCATCACTCATACGGTTGGGTTTGTTACGATGCATGGTCTTCATATCCTTAATCATATATTTTTCCTGTTGCAATGTAAATTCCTTGCAAAAATCATCGGCCATACAATAAATCTCTGTAACTTTAGACTCTGGAAACATAGTGGTAATCGTTTAAATGTTATAATTCAGCACTATAAATTTAATACTTTTATCGCTATGTTTCTAATTATAAGTGAAATATATTTATTCTTATTTCGAACTCACGTTAAATACTATTTTTAATGCAAAAATTACTTTGCCAGCAGGTTTTTCTTATCAATTCAATATTGCTCCTCGTTATCAGTGGTTCTATGACCGTTATTGGATGTCTGCTGATTTGCCTAATGCATCTGCTGCTGATCGAGGTGTGAATCGTGGCTGGTCGAAAAATTTTGATTGGAATTTGAACAACACCATTACATGGGACAAGATATTTGGCGAGCATCATTTCACCGCAATCTTAGTACAAGAGGCTGAAGAACACCGATATTGGAGTGATAATGTTAATGCACGTAACATCACGCCGAGTGATGCTCTAGGTTTCCATTATACGCAAGGGGCTAACAAGACTCAGAGTGGCTTTAGTACTAATGATACTCATTATACTGCTGCTTCCTATTTGGGGCGTTTATTCTATAGCTTCAAGGATCGTTATATGTTTACAGGAACATTCCGTCGTGACGGTTACTCCGGTTTCGGTTCTAATAATCCTTGGGGTAACTTTGGATCTGTTGGGCTTAGCTGGGTATTCTCTGAAGAAAACTTTATGTCTGATGCTCACGATTGGATGGATATGGGTAAGTTGCGTTTGTCTTGGGGAACTAATGGTAACCGTGAATTTGGAGATGTTTACTCTACGTTGTCTAATTTGTCACTGGCAGGTGGAAGTATGGTATATTACCAAAATGGTAACTCGAACGTTGTCAATCCACTTTATATGAGTCGTTTGGCTGCACCTAATTTAGAATGGGAAAAGACTAAAGCGTGGAATATCGGTTTGGATTTTTCATTTTTGAATGGAAGACTTACTGCTAACATGGATTATTATTTGAAGAAAACAACAGACATGATAATGAGCCAGCGTTTGCCGAGTTTTTCTGGTTTCGGTTCCATTATGGCCAATTTGGGTGAAGTACAGAACCAAGGCTTTGAAATCGCTTTGAATTCTACAAATATTCAAAATCGGAATTTTATATGGAATACTTCCGTAGGATTTTCTATTAATAAGAATAAAATTAACCATATCTACTATGATTATGACGAGAATGGTGTAGAGAAGGATGATACCTCCAATGGTTGGTTCATCGGTCAGGCAATCGGTACTATATGGTATTATGAAACCGATGGAGTTTGGCAGAATACTCCTGAAGACATTGCTTCTGCTGCTTTGGTAGGGCAGAAACCGGGTGATCCGAAAGTGGTGAATCACTATACTGAAGATGACCGGATTTTAGAAGATGGTACTCGCATACCTGTCTACAATGATAATGATAAGGTTTATCAAGGGACTACAGCTCCTCCTGTTTACTGGAATTTACGTAACGATTTCACTTTGTGGAAGGATTTGACTCTTTCTGTTTCATTATACTCTTATATGGGACACAAGAGCCGTGCTGGTTATTGGTTGAATCAGGAGAACGGAGGGTCACAGGTAACTAACGGCTTTAATGTGGCAGCTCGTAAATATTGGACTCCTGATAATCCGACTAATGATTATTGTCGTTTGAATGCTGCAGGTCCCAATACGGGGCTGGCTAATGGTGTAGATAAAGTTTACAACCGTAGTTTCGTTCGTTTGGATGACATAACTTTGGGTTATACTTTGCCACAGAAATGGACTAGGAAATTTATGATAGACCGCATCCGTCTTACTGCAAGCTGTAAAAACGTCTGTACTTTTGATAATTGGGAATATGGTGATCCCGAAACTGGCGGATTGGCTACACGCACTTTTAACTTTGGTATTAATGTAACACTCTAATTTCTGAAAAATATTATGAAAACAAGCAATACGATATTTACAAAAGCATGTATGGTACTGGCTGCGACCGCTTTGGTGAACGTTGGCTGTACGGATGATTTTTTGAAACAGGACCCTTTGTCGTTTTACAATCCCGAAAATACTTACACAACAGAATCTGGTTTGCAATCAGCCTTGGCTATGTGTGATTATGGCTTGAAAGAAATGCTGATGGACGGAAATGGTAACGTGATGCCTATGGCTTCCCTTTATTTCATGACAGATATTGGTCTGTATGGGAAAACCGATGCGGGCGATATGCAAGATGATTTTGCCAATAAGATAACTCCGACATCCGGTATGAAAGGTGGTGGGGATGAGAATGCTATGTCACGTTTCTGGGACCGCACATGGAATAGTGTGACTTTTGCAAATACTATTATCTCCAATGTAGGTAAAGTAGAAGGGTTGGATCCCACTTTGCGCGATGAGTATTTAGGACGTGCTTACTTTCATCGCGCCTATGCCTACTATCACGGTGTATTATTGTTTGGCGATATACCTTTAATTACGAAGCTGATTGAAGTACCTAAACAAAACTATAAATCCACGAGTAAAGAGGCAATCTTCCAAATGTTGGTGCATGATTTGGAATTCGCTGTAAAACATGTGTCTCCACAGAAAGAGATCGGTTATATAGGTACTGTCAACCAAGAAGCATGTAAGCAATTGCTTATCAAGTGTTATTTAGTTGTAGGTGAATATCAGAAAGCTGAACAATTAGCTACCGATTTGATTAACAATCATGGTTTGGCTTTAATGAATGCTCCGTTTGGAACGAATGTTTCTTCTGGTAATCCGGAAACATGGCCGGTAGAACGTAATGTAATTTGGGATTTGCATCGTGGAGTAAATATAACTGATGCTTCTAATACGGAAATGATTATGCCTATTTTGAATTATTATGCTGAAGGTTTCATTTCCTATCCGCAGATGCGAGCTATGTGTGTGCATTGGAGTAATGGTATTATCCGTGATCCTCATAACTTAGGATCTCCAACTTATAATTATGCACGTACTGCTGGGGAATATGATGCGAAATTAGATTGGGTACGCGCTATGGGACGTGGTATTGGTTGTTTCCGCACTTCTTATCATTATAATCAGACCATTTGGAATTATGATGGTGAAACAGATTGGCAGGATATGCGTCATAATCGAGAAATAGGTAATTGGATGGAAATGACGGATCTTAAATACAATAATCCAAATTCTGCTTATTATGGGAAAAACATGATGCTTTATGCACCAGAAGATTATTATGATCCGGAATCAGGTGATTTGTTGGTGAGAAAAGGGGATTTGCTTTGTTCTGATACTATTCGTAGTTGGTTCCCGACTCCATTGTACAAAGTATATATACTTGATCAAAATGCTGAAGAAAATATGGGGGCTAATCAGTTTAATGGAGCAACCAAGGGCAATAGTGTGTCTAATGGTAATCTATACTTGTTCCGTTTGGCAGAAACTTACTTACTTCGCGCTGAGGCTAAGTTCTACCAAGGTAACCCGATTGGCGCTGCAGAGGATGTGAACGTAGTTCGTCGTCGTGCTAATGCCAAAAAGATGTTTACTACTGTAACTATCGGTGACATTGCTGATGAACGTGCTCGGGAATTGTATTTGGAAGAATGGAGACAGCCTGAATTGACTCGTATTTCTTGGTGTCTTGCTCGCAGTGGTCAGCCGGATGAATGGGGAGAAACTTATAATCTGTCTACTTGGGATAAGCAGAGTGGTACGGATTTGAATGGAGGAAGCTATTGGTATAAGCGTACTACGCGCTACAACATTTTCAATCATGGGCCTATTGTTTCCAACAAGGAATTGAATTATCAAGTAGATAAGCGTAATCTGTTTTGGCCGATTCCCAACTCGGCTATTACTGCTAATACAGGTGCGCGGTTGCGGCAAAATTATGGATATGACGGCTATGATGAAGCGATTCCGATGTTTACTAATTGGGAAGAAGCAGTGGCTGATGAAGAATTGACAAAATAATGATAGTTTTCAACAGGCGTTGTTGATACTGATAAAGCAAGTCTGATTAACTTGCGAATTAGATTATAGGAGGACTACGGCTTGAAGTGATTTTAACCCGTAGTCCGTTTTTTTTAGACCTTTTAGATAGAGGAATATAAAATTCGGAATTCATTATAGAAAAATCGTTCATGCTTAATTTTTCTACTACTCTTGATTATTTTTTAGCCTTTTTTATTCTTTTAAAGCTTTAAGTTTGCAACGTGAAAAATAGATAAAACGAACTTTAAGTATAATGCTTATGAGGAATAAATCTGCCCCCGATTAATATTGGGAATGTGACAAAATTTAGCCCAAGGAGTTTCTAATCATAACTCTATTCGGATAATATTATTACCTATAATCTAATTTAATAAGAAAAACGATGAAATCAAACTCGTTCTTAAAAAATCGAAAGGCTTTGACAGCCTTATTGCTTTGCACAGGTTTCGTTGCGACTCAGCCGTTCAGTGTGATGGCCGAAGAAATTGTAACTGCCGTACAAACTGTCCAGCAACAGAAACAATCCGTATCAGGTACGATTAAAGATCCGGTAGGGGAACCGGTTATTGGTGCCAGTATTTTAGAGAAAGGTACTACCAATGGTACAATTACTGATTTCGATGGTAATTTTACATTGAATGTGGCTCCAGGAGCTACATTGGTTATTTCTTATATAGGATATAAGAATCAAGAGATGAAAGTTATTCCGGGAAAATCACTTAACATTATTTTGCAAGAGGATACAGAAACGTTGGAGGAAGTGGTGGTAGTCGGTTATGGTGTGCAGAAGAAATCAGATGTGACCGGTTCTGTTACTTCAGTAGGGAAGGAGCGTCTGGGAAAACTTCCGGTGACGAATGTATTACAAGCTGTTCAAGGTGCGGCGGCAGGTGTTACTATTACACAAACATCTTCCATTCCGGGCGATGCACCGGATGCTTTGGTGCGTGGCCAGAATTCCATCAATGCTAATTCCGGGCCATATATTGTTGTGGACGGTGTGCCTATCAGCAAGTCGGGAGGTACATTGAATGACATCAATCCGAATGATATTGAATCCATGGAAATTTTGAAGGATGCTTCGGCCACTGCCATTTATGGTACAAACGGTGCGAATGGTGTTATTTTGATTACTACTAAGCGTGGTACTTCCGGCAAGCCGACTATTCGTTATAACGGATATTTCGGAGTGGAGGATTTTTCTCATAAACTAGATTTCTGTGATGGTGCGCAAATCACTCAACGTTATAGAGATTATGTGTCACAGAACCCCGGAGAAACCATGTATAATGATTATGTGAAGAATGCATACGAAGCGGAAAATCAGGCCAATGGTATAGAGAATGATTGGATTGATGCTGTATCGCAAACTGGTATCATCCAAGACCATAACGTAAGTATCGGCGGTGGGGCGGATAATGTGAAGTATTACGTTTCTGCCGACTATATGAGTCAGAAAGGTGTGTTGAAAGGGTTCAACTACAAACGTTACTCTATTCGTACGAATATTGATATGAATGTGACTGATTATATGAAGGTGGGAACTAATTCCTATATAGTATCTCATAACCGTGACGGTGGACGTGTTAACTTTCTGATGGCTGAGGCTATGTCTCCTTATGCAAAAATGTATGAAGAAGACGGCAGCTATTGCATTAATCCGATGTACAGTGAAACTTTGTTTACCAATCCGTTGATGTGGACTACTACTAATCCCGAGCGTCGTCAGTGGAATATCAATATAAACGGTTATGCCGAGATTGATTTCGGAAAGTTGATTTCTCCTCTTAAAGGATTGACCTATAAATTCAATGGTGGTTATGCATATATGCCCAAACGTTATAATAATTATGAAGGTAAGTCGGTGAATAATAAGACCGGTTATGCTGAAATAAAGAATGAAGAAACACAAAGTTATACCATAGAGAATATCCTTGCTTATAATCGTGATTTTGGAAAGCATCATTTGGATTTGACAGCTTTGTATGCCGCTTCACGTAAGAAATATCAACGTTCGCAAGCTATGGCCAGCAAATTTATTAATGACGACCAGCAGTGGCATAACATGGGTAGTGCGGAAACACCTAGCGTAGCTTCATATACCGACCTTTATACTACTGTTTCACAAATGGGACGAATTAATTATTCTTATGACAGCCGTTACTTGTTTACATTTACAGTGCGTCGGGACGGTTCTTCTGTTTTCGGTGATAATAACAAATACGGTGTATTCCCTTCTGTCGCTTTAGGTTGGAATATTGCCCGTGAATCATTTATGGAATCTTCCAGTAATTGGTTGAACACATTAAAGCTGCGTGCGTCTTATGGTAAAGCGGGTAATGAGGCCATCGGAGTATATCAGTCACGTGTGAAGATGGATTCAGGCATGTTGGCTTTAGGCGGAGCTTCGAATGCAGGTTTATGGCCCAATGATTTGATGGGGAATGCGGATCTGACTTGGGAAACCACAAAGAGTTTCAATGTCGGTCTGGACTTCGGACTTTGGAATAACCGTTTGACAGGTAATATTGATGTCTATTTCTCAAAGACCAACGATTTGCTTCTGAAACGTAATTTACCTAAAGTAACTGGTTACAATACCGTGTACTCCAATATGGGTGAAACAGCTAATAAAGGTGTGGAATTGACACTGAATTCCCGTAATATTGTTTCAGGCGATTTTACCTGGAGTTCCAATTTGGTATTTTCATGGAATAAGAATGAGATAAAAGACCTTTATGGAGACGGACAGAACGACTTGGGTAACCGTTGGTTCCTTGGACATCCGATAGGCGTGATTTATGATTATACAATGGTTGGAATCTGGCAGGAAGATGAGATAGCCCGTGGCGACCATTTGAATTGGGACCCGATTGCAGAAGCTGGTGATGTGAAGTTGGCGGATATCAGTGGCCCTGACGGAGTACCTGATGGCAAGATTGATGACAATGACCGTACCATCAAAGGGCAGACAACACCGAAATGGATTGGTGGTCTGACGAATACGTTCACTTATAAGGATTTTACATTGAGTATCTTTATCCAGACTACACAAGGATTGAAAAAGAACAATTCATTGATCGGTATGGCAGGTGATGAAATGGGACGTCGTAATACCACTACTGAAATAGGTTATTGGACTCCGGAAAACAAGAGTAACGAATGGCGTTCATTGCGTAAGAACTCAAACAAACATGGATATGGTTTCCCTTGTGATGCCAGTTATACACGTATCAAAGACATCACATTAAGTTATACTTTCCCACAGCGCATGATTCAGAAGATGGGTATCGGTGGTTTGCAGCTTTATGTGAGCGGACGTAACCTGTTTACTTTCACGGATTGGGTAGGTTGGGATCCTGAAGCTCGTCAGGTAGCTCGTGGTAATAGTTCATGGGATAGTACAAGAGGTGAAACTGTATATGACAGCAGTAACTACCCGATGACTAAGAGTTGTGTATTTGGAGTTAATTTAACATTCTAAAAAACGAAGAACTATGAAATTTAGAAATATATTATTAACAACTTTTGCTGCATCGGCATTTGTTATTGGGACTACATCATGCAGCGATAGTTTTCTGGATGAGAAAATGTACTCTAGTTATGGTCCGGAAGTATCAGATGTAAATGCGAAATTGGTAGGTCTGCACCGTCAATATGCTGCTATATGGGGAATGTCCAGTCAGCAGGGATTTGTAGGATGCTGGCAGGTAGGTACGGATGTAGGTGCTCCCGGTGACACTCAGGGGGTAGAGGTTCCTTTTTACAGATATCAGGAATTGAATGCAGAGAATGCAGGGGTAAGTTTCCTTTGGGAAAAATTATATGAGCTCATTAATAGTGCGAATCAGATTATCGCTTCACAAGCTGAAGGCGGTGATGCGGCGGCAATAGCCGAAGCCATGTTCTTTCGTGCTTATGCATACAATATGTTGGTGACATTATGGGGGGATGTACCTTTGGTGACAGAATCTACTAGTATTCCGCGTACAGATTATACCCGTAATGCGGTTGCCGAGGTGGATGGAGTCATTGATTCTGACTTGGTTTATGCCATGTCTAATCTTCCGGTAGTGGGAGCTGCCAAAAATGAAAGCCGTATAAATCAGGACATGGCAAGACAGTTGGCAGGAGAAGCCTATCTTCGGATGGGTATGCGTGATGCTTCCTATTTCAAGAAGGCGGAAGATGCGGTGACGCCTATTATAACAGGTGGTAAATATGAACTGATTTCAGCAAGATATGGTAAATATGCGGCCGAGCCGGGTGATTATTATCATGATATGTTCCGTTGGGGGAATCAGCGTCGTTCACAGGGGAATATGGAGGCTATCTGGACTTTCGAAATGGAGTATAACCGTGATGTGAATGGCGGTACAATTGATAATCCGCAACAACGTCGTAACTGGGTTCCTGCTTTCCATAAACTGGATGGTATGGTGAATGCGGATTCCATAGGCGGTCGTGGTAATGGCCGTTTGCGTATCAGCAATTTTGTGAAATACGGATTGTATGAGAAAGGTGATATCCGTAATTCTAATTATAATATCCGTCGTGTAATGTGGTATAACAAGCTCGGTTTTTCAAAAGAAGTTGGTATTGATGCTAAAGGGTTCTTGGTGGATAAAGACAAAGGTGTAAGAAATGTGACATTAAAAACGGGCGACCAGGTCATCCCTCACGAGGGAGATTCATTGAACGTATTTTATCCTCATCCCACTAAATGGGGGGCTTATGATGAAACCGATGATTTTGGTTATGCTGTAGTGAAGGACTGGCCTGTGATGCGTTTGGGAGAAACTTACTTGCTCCGTGCAGAGGCTCGTTTCCGTCAGGGGAATACACAGGGGGCGGCTGATGACATCAATGTGTTGCGCGACCGTGCCTTTAAAGACTATCGTGCGGTGGCTCCGGGTGCTGGTAAAGTAACGGCTGATCAGATTGACATTGACTTCATTTTGGATGAACGTGCCCGTGAATTGATTAGTGAGGAGAACCGTCGTATGACTTTAGTCCGGACCAATACGTTGGCCGAACGTATCAAATTGAATGGGGATGTGGAACCTGCCGCACCAAGCAATAAGGTGATTACAGGTTTTGATGCCAATATCCATACACTGCTTCCGATACCTCTCACCGAGATTCAATTGAACAAAGACGGAGATTTGAAACAGAATCCGGGTTATTGATTCTGTCGGATATAAGTAAGAAGATAGATATATAAAATATTGAAAGAGCATGAAGGGCATATCTCTTAAAGAGAGTGCCCTTATTTTATTTCCTCTAGTTTGGTAAATCCGACGTGATTTATTTCTTTAGAAAGAATAAAAAGCGGCTTTTGGCTGATTTCTGTCCTATTTTGCACGAATTATACCCCCTTTTTTATTAGCAGAATATGTATTTTTGAAGAATAAAAAACAGCTGTATCGGGTTGGAACTCGATGACAGGTAATGAATAACCCCATAAAATACTATGATGCGACTTTTATTATCTCTTTTATTGCTTTTGTCATTTTTGCAGATAAATGCACAGACTTATCCTAAAGTGATTCTTCCGGGTGATTATCCTGACCCTTCTATTATGCGTGACGGCAAGGATTACTACATGACTCATTCTCCTTTCTATTACGCTCCCGGATTCTTAATCTGGCACTCGCAGGATTTAATGAACTGGGAGCCGTTATGTCGTGTCATGCCTCAATATGAAGGCTCTGCCATGGCACCTGATTTGTTGAAATACAAAGATACTTATTATATTTATTATCCTGCCGCAGGAACCAATTGGGTGATGTGGGCGAAAGATATTCGTGGGCCGTGGAGCCTTCCCGTAGACTTGAAGGTAGGAGGAATTGACCCTGGTCATGTCGTGGATAGGGAGGGAAATCGCTATCTTTATGTGGATAAAGGGGAGGTGATCCGGTTAACAGAAGACGGACTTGCTACCGTTGGGGAGAAGAAGAAAGTATATGACGGATGGAAATATCCTGATCATTGGGATACGGAATGCATGTGTCTGGAGTCCCCGAAACTGAATGAACACAATGGCTACTATTATCTCACTTCTGCTCAAGGAGGAACCGCAGGACCCGCAACCAGCCACATGGTTGTATCAGCCCGTTCAAAAAGTGTGACCGGCCCCTGGGAGAATTCACCTTACAATCCCATTGTGCATACATATAGTGCAACGGATAGTTGGTGGTCTAAAGGTCACGGCACACTGATAGATGATGTGAACGGCAACTGGTGGATTGTTTATCATGCATATGCCAATGGCTATCATACATTAGGACGCTCCACCTTGATTGAACCGATAGAATGGACGGAAGACGGCTGGTATCGTACCGTATCTGCCGCTACCCCTGTCACTCCGGAGCAGGAAATCAAACATGGATTGGAACTGTCCGATGATTTCAAAGGTCCTCAATTGGGACTTCAGTGGACTTTTTGGAAAGAATATGCTCCCAAATCCCTGACTTTCAAGGAGGATATCTTATGGATGAAGGCCAAAGGTCGGACTCCTGCCGACGGACGGGTGTTGTTGACCACCGCTGAAGACAAAAATTACGAAACACAAGTGGAAATCCGGACAGGGAATGGAAATGTGGCCGGGCTTATCCTGTATTATAATGAAAAGGCTTATGCCGGAGTCGTTTCCGATGGAAAGAGATTCTATATTTACCGGAATGCGGAGCACAAGACGGAACTTCCCAATCGCATTGGGAAACATTTCTTTGCCAGACTGCACAATTGCGGTAACCGTCTGTCCGTCGAGGTGAGTAAAGACGGGGAAGAATGGACTGTCCTTGCCAGTGATATGGATGTTTCCTCCTTGCATCACAATAATTATGGTGGTTTTTATGCTTTGCGTGTTGGTCTGTTTTCCGCTGGAAAAGGAAGTTCGGGTTTCAGCCGCTTCCGTTATCGGAATGCAGTTCCGCGAGAGAAAGATATGAGCGCCTATCTGATGGTCTTCCACAAAGACGAGGACCATGGACTTCACATGGCAATCAGTCCCGACGGCTACACTTTTACCGCCTTGAACGAAGGAAAGCCCGTCATAGCCGGAGATACGATAGCTGAACAGAAAGGTATCCGCGATCCGCATATCTTCCGTGGTCCGGATGGAGCATTCTATCTGTCGATGACCGATTTGCATATTTATGCGCAGCGTGACGGATATCGTGATACAGAATGGGAACGCGATGGAAAAGAGTACGGATGGGGTAACAACCGGGGGCTGGTATTGATGAAATCTTGGGATCTGATTCACTGGAAGCGTACTAATCTGCGCTTTGACAAATTATCTGCTGCTTACAGTGAGGTAGGTTGCGCTTGGGCTCCTGAAGTGACCTATGATGATAAAAAAGGAAAGTTGATGATGTATTTCACCATGCGCTTTAAGAATGAAGCGAACAAACTTTATTATGTATATGTCAATGACGACTTTGATAAATTGGAAACTTTACCTCAGCTTCTTTTTCAATATCCCGATGAGAAGATTTCTGCTATCGATGCGGATATTACCCGTATAGAAGATAAATATCACATGTTTTACGTTTCGCACGATGGGGGCGCCGGTATCAAGCAGGCTGTTTCGGATAGGGTAAACAGTGATTACAAGTATAATGCCCGTTGGTATGATCCTGAACCCACGGCGTGCGAAGCTCCGAACTTGTGGAAACGCATTGGTGAGGATAGATGGGTGTTGATGTATGATGTGTACGGGCAGAAGGTTCATAATTTCGGATTCAGTGAAACTTCCGACTTCGTACATTTCACTCCTTTGGGACAGTTTAACCAAGGAGTGATGAGGACTACTAACTTTACTTCTCCCAAACATGGGGCAATCATTCATCTTACCCGCCAGGAAGCGGAACGCCTGGCAGAACATTGGGGGATGTCTTACGATGCTTTGCTTCCATCTGAATAAGAAACATTTTATATAAAATAATTCATGATGAGTAAACTGAGAAACAGCTTGTGTGAGTTGTGCACAGCTTTGATTTTCTTTTGCGGATGCAGCAATGAACCGTTGCAACCCATTCGTTCAGGTGAGATATGGCCTGATAACAACGGAGAGCATATCAATGCCCATGGGGGCGGAGTAATGTACCATGATGGAACATACTATTGGTTCGGTGAGAATAAATGTGATACTACCAGCAGTGCCATGGTGGGAGTAATGTGCTATTCTTCTCGGAATCTTACTGACTGGAAGAACGAAGGCGTAGCGCTTTCTGTTGTTGATAACGACAGCAGCGACATAGCGCGTGGATGTATATTGGAACGTCCTAAAGTGATATATAATGCGAAAACAGGGAAGTTTGTGATGTGGTTCCATCTGGAATTGAAAGGAAAAGGTTATGCAGCCGCCCGTGCCGGGGTGGCAGTCAGTGATACTCCTGTCGGTCCTTACCGTTTCATCCGTTCGGGACGTGTCAATGCTGGTAAGCTGCCTGTTGATATGGACGGACAGGCTGTTGCAGTGCTGGATACTCTGAATGCCAAGAATTATGAAAAATGGTGGACTCCCGAATGGACGGATGCTGTGAACAAAGGCTTGATAGTAAAGCGTGATTTGGATGGCGGACAGATGTCTCGCGATATGACTCTTTATGTAGATGAGGATGGTAAAGCCTACCATATTTACTCTTCCGAAGAAAACCTCACACTCCAAATAGCGGAATTGAGCGATGACTATCTTTCACACACAGGGAATTATGTGCGTGTGGCTCCGGCAGGACACAATGAGGCACCTGCTATCTTCAAAAAAGACGGAACCTACTGGATGATCACTTCCGGTTGTACCGGTTGGGCTCCCAATGAGGCTCGTATGTTCTCGTCTTCTTCCATCTTCGGACCGTGGTCTCAGCACCCCAACCCTTGTGTGGGACCTAAGTCGGAACTTACGTTTGGCGGACAGAGCACTTATATTCTGAAAGTGGAGGGGAAGAAAGATGCCTTTATATTTATGGCGGATATCTGGCGTCCGGAGCATCCCAGTGATGCCCGTTACATTTGGTTACCTGTTCAATTCAAGGAAGGAATTCCATACGTGGAGTGGATGGACAACTGGACACTGGATTTCTTTCAGTAATCCCTGTTGAAAATAGTCTGAAGGATGGAAAATAGTGCAATAGTCTGTTCTTGACTGATTATTGCATCCATCTTGCTCGATTTTACCCCTATGGTTGTCAATCAGATTTTTTATCTTTGCTATCGGTAAAAAGAGATAATAGGTATTAAAGATAGGTTTTTAGGAAGAAGGTTAACATACTGTGATGTGATAATAGAATTTTAGGTTAGGTTAAGTTAGAATTGAAGGCATATTTCGTGAGGAAATGTGCCTTTCTGTTTTCATTACCTTTCTAGGTTCGTATATTTGTAATGTCGAATTTGTGAAACTTAAAATAGAATATGCATGAAAAAGATTGGATTGTTTTTGTTGTTAGGTGTTTCTTTTTCGTGGCTGGTGTCTGCTTGCCAAGGATGTCAGCAGGAAAGACGGAAGGAAGTGCCTTTGGATTCTATTGTACTGAGTGACCCTTGCATTTTGGCAGACAGGAAGACGGCTATGTATTATATGACCGGAACCGGCGGTATGCTTTGGAAAAGCAAGGATTTGAAACTTTGGGAAGGACCGTTTCATGTGGCAAAGACTGATTCCGGTTCGTGGATGGGACCGAAACCAATGATTTGGGCTGCCGAGTTACATCCGTATAAGGGCAAGTATTATTATTTTGCCACTTTCACCAATCAGGCGGTGAAGATTGATACGGTACAAGGGAATGTAATAGAGCGCCGTGCCAGTCATGTTTTGGTGAGCGATAACCCGGACGGACCTTACGTTCCGATGAAGGATTCCACTTACCTGCCTGCTGATAAACCAACCTTGGATGGGACTTTCTGGGTGGATAAGGACGGAAAGCCTTATATGGTATATTGTTATGAATGGTTGCAAGCCTTGGATGGTACGATAGAGAAAATAGAACTGAAGCCTGACTTAAGTGGAACCATAGGCGAAGGGAAATTGCTGTTCCGTGCCAGCGAATCGCCGTGGAGCCGTGAAAAAGATGCGGATGGCAAGGACAAACCGAATAAAGTCACTGACGGTCCGTATCTGTTCCGTACAGGAACAGGTAGACTCGGTATGATTTGGACTAGTTGGATTTATAATGTGTACACTCAGGGAGTGGCTTATTCTGAAAGCGGAACCTTGGATGGACCATGGATACAGGAGAAAGACCCGATTACTCCTCCCAATTTCGGTCATGGGATGTTGTTTCAGACCTTGGACGGTAAATGGTTGATGTCTGTACATAGTCATAAGGATGTAAACGGACGTTATATTCGTACTCCTCGCTTGTTTGAAGTCGATTTTTCCGGAGATAAATTGGTGGTGGGAAAACCATATATTCCTTGAAAGTGCTTTATCTTTTTTCGAGAGGAAAGGTAATTACTTTTGCTTTCAATGAAAAGAGATGTGTAGAAAGAGTTGGAAGGACAGCTTTATGAGTCTGTCCCTCCAAATAAATGACCGGGTTAATCCCAACCCGGATTCTGTTTCAGTGCCCCCTGAGC
>OLFM01000203.1_pt1 | contig 18399 bp, 8 predicted proteins | sample 1609021 | NCBI WGS metagenome assembly OLFM01 (sample SAMN02675044, study PRJEB24791) | human gut metagenome, SKBSTL002 | isolation source: stool | host: Homo sapiens | place: USA | reverse complement strand
ATCAGGGAAACCAACTCCTTCAGCTCCGGCAGATCCAGTTTGACCACATACCCATCCAGTGCCATTTTCCGCAGATAAGCACTCAAATTTTCTGTCCCGTATTGCTGCATCTTTTGATGGATCAGCTCCAGTTCCTCTGCGGACACCCAAAACAAAACTGGAACATCCCGCTTACGCTTTGCCATGGTTATCGTTCCGGCTCCCGTTTCTTCGGGGTGGCAGGCTTGTGGGCAAGCAGCTCCTGTTTGAGCTTATCCCGTACTGAAGGGCGAGACGGTTGCAGTTTTTCTCCCTGAGTACGACTGTGCTGCTGTTCTTCTCGCACCAGATCAATAAAACCATCCAGCACAGCAGGGTGGCTGTTTAAGGCATAACCACAACGGACGGTTTCGGGATTATCATTAGGAATGGTCTTGGCCCATTCTTTGTTGCGTTGGGAGTAGCGCCCATCCCAGTCCTGAAGCTGGATCGTGTTAGACAGAACCATAGATACACGCTCCATGCCATAGGTCTCGATCACACCCTTTGCCGCATCGTGGCTGAGATACATTCCGTCGAAGTGTTCCCGCACCGCCGCTTCAATGGACTCCTTGCATTGGAGATTTACATTGTTGGAAGCTCGGTACTGCTCCAGCTCCCCATGTTCTCTCGCATAGGCAGCTGAATGGGGATAGATTGGTGTTGTTCGCAGTTCCTCTTTAGCTCTGCACACATCGTCGGCACGGTTCTCAATGCTGTCCCGGATCATATCCATATAGCCGGTCTCCAGCTTTTCAAAATAACGGTACACATCCGCCAGCGGCGAGGGAGATTCCAAAAGCGCCTGGGCCTGTGCGTCGGTCAGCTCCAGCTCCTCCATCGCCATCACAATATCCTCACGGACAGTATATTCATAGGTGTGGTGCAGGATTTCTTCCGGGGGCTGGCTTTTCAGCCAGTCCCTATATTTTTCCTGCTCAGTGGCCATCTTTTCATAAAGGGCTGTATTCAGATTATTGGTATTCATGTTATCGCACCTCCTCATGCTGTTTTGGTTTCTTGTCTGTACTGCGGGGCGTCGCCGGACGCTTCAGGCTGTCCAGCACCGAAGGCCGTGCGCTTTTGGCAACAACAGCCTCGGCGTGTGCCTGTCCCTTTCCGTCGATGTTCAGCAAAGTATCCAGCTCCACCAGACGGGCATTTTTGCTTCGCAGTTCTTCTTCATAAAGGAATGGCTTTCCGACTTCCTCCTTTGCGGCAGCCTGCTGCTGATAGAGGTTATCCAGCTGGGCCTTTGCCGCCTCCAGACGCTGGGGCATCTGAGCGAGGGCATTGTCGATACGGGTAAGATTTCCGCGAGGGTCTGTACCAAGGGTTGCCCGGTGGGTCATCTGTCCTTTCAGCAGGAGCGTATACTCCTGTTTCCAAGCGGAAAATTCCACGGATATGGCATAGCCCCGGTAGCTGCCGATCTGCACCGGATCGGAGGTTTTGACCTCCTTGCAGGCATCCAAAAGGGCTGCGCCGGCGTTCTCCTTATCGGTCAGCAGATCGCCACGGATTTCCATACCAGCAAAACCGTCCTCCGGGTGCGGGTGCGCTGCCAAAACCTCCAGATCGGATTCAAAGCCCTTGATAAAGCCTTTGTGCTTTTCAATCTCCTCCGGGAAGTATTTGAGCAGCTGGTCCTCCAGACGATATTGCTTGCTCTGGTGGTCGGCTTTCATCAGCTTCAGGCGGGATACCTCCACATCCAAATCCATGCGCTCTTTGATACGTGGGTCTCCGGCACACAAAGCCTTGATCTCTGCAAAACTGAGGGCGGTTTCATCCACATCATCGCAGGAGCGTACCGGCGATTTAGAAGTCATGATCTGACTAATGAATTTTTGCTTATTCTCCACCGTCTGCCAGAGGTATGCGTCAAAGGTTCCTTCGGTCACATAGCGGTACACATGGACAAGAGGATTCTGGTTGCCCTGGCGCTCGATACGGCCCTTGCGCTGGGCAAGGTCTCCCGGTCTCCACGGACAGTCCAGGTCATGAAGTGCCACCAGACGGTCCTGCACATTGGTGCCTGCGCCCATCTTGGCGGTGCTGCCCAAAAGGACACGCACCTGACCGGTACGGACTTTAGAGAACAGCTCCTTTTTCCGCACTTCGGTGTTGGCTTCATGGATAAAAGCGATCTGGTCGGCAGGCATCCCCTGAGCAATGAGTTTCTGACGAATATCGTCATATACCGTAAAGGTCGGTTCCTGCTCCGGCAGAGGCACGGCATCTTCCAGTGCGTGAAGCAGTGGATTATCCAGCGTTTTCGCCGCCTTGCTTGCAGTAGCTTTTGCCTGCGGTGTAGAAATGTCGCAGAACACCAGCTGGGTCAGCTTGTCAGCTTCGCCATCCCGCCAGATCTGCATGATGTTGTCCACGCACTGATTGACCTTTGTGCCAGGTTCATCCGGCAGCATCTGGTTGACGATCCTCTGGTCCAGTCCCAGCTTGCGGCCATCCGAGGTGATTTTGAGCATATTATCCACCGACGGGTCCACACTGCCTCTGTGTACTTCGGAAGCGCGCTCAGAGAGTGCCTTCACCATTTCCTGCTGATGTTCGGTAGGCTGCGCCACGATGTTGTGGTATTCCACCTCCGGGGTGGGCAGGTTCAGTTGGTCGGCGGTCTTGATGTCCGCCACTTCTTTGAACAGGTTCATCAGCTCTGGCAAATTAAAGAACTTGCTGAATCTCGTTCTTGCCCGGTAGCCGGTGCCTTCCGGTGCCAGCTCCAATGCTGTGACGGTCTCCCCAAATCGGGAAGCCCAGCAGTCGAAGTGGGTCATGTTCAGTTCTTGCAGGCGTTCATACTGAAGGTAACGCTGCATGGTGTAAAGCTCGGTCATGGAGTTGCTGACCGGGGTGCCGGTGGCAAAAATCACGCCACGGTTTCCGGTGATCTCATCCATATAGCGGCACTTGGCAAACATATCGGAGGATTTCTGCGCGTCCGATGTGGAAAGACCAGCCACATTCCGCATTTTTGTGTATAGAAACAATGTGCAGCACCTCTGCGGCTGCGAAGCAGTCCGCAGAGTAGTCTGCTTTGTTGTGATAGGTAACTTTTTGAAGTAATCTCCAAGTTTTCCCCCACCTCACGCCGGGCGTGCACCTTTCAGCGCACCCGGCGTACCATCAAATCGATTTACTTTCTTCCTTCAGATTTCAACACTGCTGTGTTCTCACGGACACAGAGTGGTTGTAAATTTCACAGTTTAAGTTTTTCGCGGTATTTCATGATTTTACCTACCGTCTTTGCATCAAGTTCAGGCGGTATTGGACTGTTGTGAACCATGCGGTGGCATGGTTCACACAGCCAAACCAGATTTGGCACTTTATTGATTCTATCAAGTGGAAGCTTGTTTTTAACGTGGTGACAATGCTTTTGAAGCACGGGTGAGAAGGCATTTCCACAGCATTTACATTTTCCTTTGTCCCTGCTGTAAGCATACTCCCGGTTCATATAATACTCAAAATTCATCCTTCCCTTTGCGTATGCTGACATTGCAATATCGTTCGGGGAGTTAACGGATGGACGGTCACATGGCAGTGGCTTGTGCTTAGCACGATAGCTCACATACCGTCTGCGCCCTTCCACTGTATACGGCGTCATTTTCTGGTCAAATGGCTTGGGTTCATAGTGACTATGCGTGATGAACGCATAAGTTATACCAAACCATTTTCCTTCGACCCATACAGCAAATGTCTTACTGTCGTAGCCCTTGTGTCGGTCAGAAAGATTGCAAAGCACCTTCAGCGGCACCTGCATGGAGTTGTACCGTTTGGGGTACAGCTTTTTCCATACAGTCAGTGCAGCGTTGTTTACTCTGCGGTCTATCGCATGGTAGGCATGAGAGCAGATGGATGTCTGCAAGTACTGTGCCATACCCATAATGACAGAGTTGACGTACTGAATTTGCGCAGCCTGCACATTGACTTTTTGACAAAGTTCTATGCGGTGCACTTCTTCGAGCAGTTTCTTAATCTTCTTTCCTAACCGTTCCATATCCGGCAGCGGCTTTCCAACCAGATGTTTCGTCCATGTTGCCGGGTCAGGAGTTTTCCGTTTTCGTTCGGCCTTTACCACAAAGCCAAGAAAGTGTATACCGTTTGTCCGCAGGTCTGTTACATAGGTCTTTTCCTGCGACAATTCGAGTTTCATTCTGTTCCGAAAATATTTTGTCAAGACACGTTTCAAGCGGAGTGCTTCCTTCTCCGTTGACGTCAGAATCACCCAATCATCGGCGTAGCGATAATTGTACTTTGGCGTTACACCAGCCCATTTCAAACGCCTTGTGTCGTTGCCTTTATGCTTGCACTGTCTGTGCGGCTCCATATACATACGACCAACATACCAATCGAAATCGTTGAGATAAACATTGGATAAAAGCGGTGAGAGGATTCCTCCCTGCGGTGTACCAAGCTCTGTTGCATGAAACAGGTCATTTTCCATATATCCAGCTTTTAGCATCTGACTGATAATTTTCAGCACACGCTTGTCATGGATACCGATTCTCCAGAGTTTTTGGAGCAGCAGGCGGTGATTGATATTGTCGAAGCATCCCTTGATGTCACCCTCAATAGCCCACACGGGTTGGTCGGGCGATTTACATCCAGCATTTATGACATTGATGATACCCCGGATTGCATGTTTCTGTGCCCGATAGGGGCGAAAGCCGTAGCTTTGCGGATAAAATCTCGCTTCACAGATCGGCTCGATAATGATACGCACGCACTCCTGTATGATCCTGTCCAATACAGTGGGGATACCCAGCGGTCTTTTCTTGCCGTTACTCTTTTCGATATATTCACGGCGGGCTGGTTTGGGGCGGTAGTTGCGAAAACTCGATTGAATCAATAAAATAAGCTCATCTTTGGGCATTTGAAGGTATTTGTCCATTTTCATCTTATCCACGCCAGCAGTTCTGCTGCCTTTGTTGGACTTGATATTGTGGACGGCGGTTACAATGGTCACTTCATTTGCCATCGCTTCCACCAGACCGGTGAACGATACTCCTTGACCGGACTTCTCATAGAGAAAGTCCTGAATCTTTTTAAGTTCCGTTTCCGTTGAAAATCTGACGTTCAAATGCACAAGGTTTTCACCTCGCAGTTCGTCACCCATCTTTCAGGGAGTTATAGGATTTTCGTTTTGTGAAATTTACAAATCGATTTGACTCGTATCCTTCGCCATGGAATATTTCAATTCCGTTTGACTGGCATTACCCAGCCCAGACTACTATGATACGGCTGACTTCCTGTTGCTTTCACTGCGCTGTAACGCTCCAACAACAGGCTCTCAAACGTTCCTTAATCTCTATCCTTGTTCTGAAACCCTTAGGCCGCTACCTTACACCGGGAAAATCTAACCATGCTTTGAACCACAGTTGCTGCATGATTCCTGATGGGGATTTCATCCCACAGGGCGTGTGCAGAAAAACCAGCCACACACACTTTTTCCAAGGGTCACCCTTTCGGATGTCGTTCGCTCTTACGATGCTGCATAGCTTTCCCTAACGGATAGCCATAGGTTTCGGAAGCCCGCACCATTATTATCCATGCCTCTTTGCAGAGGTTTAGGTTTTCAGGTTACGCCTTCACCACGCTCTGTACAATGCACACTTACAGGTGGCAACGCACAGTGGAGTATTAGCTCTCGTACTGTCTTGAATTTTGACCTATTCTCTTGAACTTTGTTCCTCGACATTGGTTCTGTACGGCAGAGGAATTTCACCCCTGATTTTGAGATTAAAGTTCTCTGTGATATTTTCTTATTGCTAAGTGCAATCACATGGTGCTTTTCGCCCTTGCTGTCAACAAGGTCTTATGCACAACGTTTCGCACGGTTTTTATAGTTGTGGGCCTCGTCCACAAACAAACGGTCCACACCCAGCTGCTCGAAGGTTACCACATCGTCTTTTCGCCCCTCGGCTTGCAGCTTTTCCAGTCTGGCTTCCAGAGACTTTCTGGTACGCTCCAGCTGCTTGACGGTAAAACGCTCGCCGCCGCTGGCCTGCACCTCTGCGATGCCCTCGGTGATCTCGTCGATCTGCTCATAGAGAAGCCGTTCCTGACGCTCCCGGCTGATGGGGATACGCTCAAACTGGCTGTGTCCCATGATGATGGCATCATAATCACCCGTCGCAATACGTGCGCAGAACTTCTTTCGGTTATGGGTCTCAAAGTCCTTTTTGGTGGTGACTAAGATATTGGCGGAAGGATAGAGACGCAGAAACTCCGACGCCCACTGCTCTGTCAGATGGTTTGGAACCACAAAGAGAGATTTCTGGCACAGTCCCAGGCGTTTGGCTTCCATCGAAGCAGCTACCATTTCAAAAGTTTTGCCTGCGCCTACTTCATGTGCCAACAGGGTATTTCCTCCATACAGCACATGGGCAATGGCGCTTTTCTGGTGTTCCCGCAGGGTAATGGCCGGGTTCATGCCTCCAAAAGTGATGTGGCTGCCATCATATTCACGGGGACGGGTAGAGTTCATTTCCTCGTTGTACTGGCTCACCAAAGTCTGGCGGCGCTCCGGGTCTCTCCAGATCCAGTCCCTAAAGGCTTCCCGGATCGCCTGCTGTTTTTGAGCCGCCAGGGTGGTCTCCTTGGCATTCAGCACGCGGCGCTCTTTTCCGTCTGCGTCCTCTATGGTGTCATAGATGCGGACATCCCGCAGGTTTAAGGAATCCTCCAGAATCTTGTAGGCGTTGGCGCGGCTGGTCCCATAGGTGGTATAAGCTGCCACATCGTTGTAGGATACAGAAGATTTTCCCTTGATCTGCCATTCAGCGGTAAAGGACGAATAGTTGACCTCGATACTGCGTTGGAGATAAAACGGGGTATTAAAGGTCTCATACATAAACTGCTGGATATATTCCTTGTCGATCCAGGTAGCGCCCAGACGCACCTCGATCTCCGACGCATCCAGGTCTTTGGGCTGGGCGGCGGTAAGAGCTTCCACATTGACTGCATAAACCGGGTCCTGCTGTGCTGCCCGCTGTGCCTGACGCAGCTTTCGGCGTACATTGCCAGAGAGGTATTCATCAGCAGTCACATAATGGGGCGTTCTGTCCTGCTCCAACTGTCCCGGTACACGGAAGATTACGCCTTGCAGCTCTCCGGCCAGTTCTTCTTTTGTTTTTCCGGTAAGCTGGCTCATATAGTCCATATCCACGCAGGCTTTTTCCGAGATGGACACCGCCAGTGCTTCGCTTGCCGTATCCACGGCAGCCACCGCCTGATGGGGCTTGATGGTTCGTTTGGTGAACATATCCGCCTTGCGCTCCAGCTTTCCGTCCTCGTCGATGACTTCCAGCGCACAGAGCAGGTAATAGGAAGAATCGTCTGCATAGGCCAGACGGTTTGCACGGTCATTGATGAGACCGTATTTGGCAGAAAAGCTGTCATAGAGGCTGTTCAGTTCCGCCTGCTTCTCCCGAATGGTGCTGTCCGGAACCGCTGCATCCATCTGAAGGTCGATCAGTTCCTGCACACAATCACGCAGTCCCACAAGACCTTTCACGCGGGCTTCGGCGGTGGCGTTGAGGTCAGGGCGCACCATACGGCTGTTTTCCCGGTAGTACACCTGCCCGTCTACAATGGCATAGGAATAGTTCTTCACATTGGGGTCGGCAGGAATGGAGGTGTCAATGGCTTCGCCTTCGCCCAGCTCCGGCAGCTCTGCCTCCTGATAAGTGCCATGAATGTACTTCACGGCATCGTGCAGCTGATCGGCCAGTTCCAGCCCCTCAATGGGGTTCACGGTGTAGTCCATACCATGTGCAGTGCTTACCGGCTCCTGTCTGCCTAGCACCATTTCCGGGTGGTCGATAAAATACCGGTTGATGGCAAACCCGTCCTCCGTCTGTCCGGTCTGGGTCCATTCCGGCACGATGTCCAGCGGGCGGTCCCGCTTTTGGAGGAAGATGATGTCCGATACCACCTCGGCACCGGCATTCTTTTTGAACGCGTCATTGGGCAGACGGATAGCTCCCAGCAGCTCGGCACGCTGGGCAAGATAGCGGCGCACGGTGGAATCCTTGGCGTCCATGGTATATCGAGAGGTCACAAAAGCTACCACACCGCCGGGACGCACCTGATCCAGTGCTTTGGCAAAAAAATAGTTATGAATACTGAAATTCAGCTTGTTGTAGGCTTTGTCGTTGACCTGATACTGACCGAAAGGTACATTGCCGATGGCAAGGTCAAAGAAGTCACGCCTATCGGTGGTCTCAAAGCCGCCTACTGTGATGTCCGCCTTGGGATAGAGCTGCTTTGCGATGCGCCCGGAAACAGGGTCCAGCTCCACACCGTACAGACGACTGTTTCTCATTTCCTCCGGCAGCATTCCAAAGAAATTGCCCACACCCATAGACGGCTCCAGAATATTTCCGGTCTCAAATCCCATACGGCCCACCGCTTCATAGATGGCCTGAATGACCGTAGGGCTGGTGTAATGGGCGTTGAGGGTAGAGCTTCTGGCGGCGGCATATTCCTCCGGGGTCAGCAGTTCTTTTAGCTGGGCATACTCTAAAGCCCATGCCGGTTTCTCCGGGTCAAACGCATCAGAGAGACCGCCCCAGCCCACATATCGAGAAAGAACCTCCTGCTGTTCGGGGCTTGCCTGCTGTCCGGCAGCTTCCAGCTCTTTCAGCAAACGAATCGCATTGACATTTGCCTGGAACTTGGCTTTCGGACCGCCCTCACCCAAATGCTCATCTGTAATGCGGAAGTTTTTTGCATTGCGGCGCAGGTTAGCCTTGTATTCCTCATAAGATGCTTCCTCGGCAGCTTTGGCATTGGGAAAGGTCTGCCACTGGCCATTGACCTGAATGGAAACCGGGTGTTCGTCCAGCACTTCCTCAAAGGTTTTCTCCGGCTCAGTCACAGGGGCTGGCGGCTCCGGCTCCTCGATATGCAGTCGTTCCACCACCACATCATAAGGCAGATTGTTCTTATCGCCCGGATAGACGGCCATGGTCTCGGAATGGAAGGTCGGGGATTCGGTAGCCGGTTGGGGCTGTTCCTGTCCAAAACCGTCCTGCTGACGGGCATACATCCCGCGCAGCAAAGGCGCAACCTCATCCCAGCGGAAATACAGCATAGCCAGACGCTTTTCCTCTGCATCCATGACTTCCAGTTCTATGCCCTGTGCCGTGGTACGGTAATCGACAATATCGCCAGTCTCCAGATTCAGTGTCTCAATCTCACCGGAATAGGCTCTGCTCAGCCAGTAGGCGATCTCGCTGTTGCTCCTGCCGGATTGCAGCAGCGTGGAAATCTGCTTTTTATCCGCTTCATCCATCAGTCCATGAGCCAATACATCCCGCAAGTCTTGTTCTGCCTTGTCCGGGTCAATAGGAAGAAACTCGGTATAGTAAGCATTGCGGCGGTCTGCCCGAAGCAGCTGCTCGAACTGTTCTTTGCGCTCTGCCCGGTAGATGGGATATACCATCCCGGTGGGCAGAAGCTGTACGGTGTCCTCCCGCAGCTCGGTGATCTGATAGGCGTCATCCTCGATATACACGGTATCGCCCACGGCATAGACCGGGGCGGCTGGGTCATAGGAGGTTCTTTGCGGAATTGGGCGGCGAACTGCGTCATATTCCTCATCGGAAATGGAAACTTCGGAAGTCTGCTCTGTCTCGGCATCTGCAATCTGCTCTGCATCTGACCTCACCTGTTGGATAAACGGATCATTGTCCAGTTTTTCCGGGTCTGCCACCTGGCCGTTGACAATCCCTCTTTCCTCCAGAGCTTCCCAGATGGCGATTGGGTCGATGTTGTCAAAACGATCCTGTTCTTCTTCGGTATAAAACCGTTCCTCCTGAATGAGCTGGGCAAGCCTGCGCTGTACCTTCGGCCAGGGCAGCTGCGTTTCCTCCGGGCTGCCGGCACGGACAACGAACAGGCTGTTGCTGTTACTGCCGCCGTATTCCTGAGCCAGCCATGCGGCGGTATCTTTTTCTCTTGCATGGTCTTTCATATAGCGGACAACAGCGTGTTTACTCTCGATATTGCCGTTCCATGCACAAAGGGCAGTATCAATATCTTCCTGAGAAAGAGGGCGCAGAAGCTCATGGAGCTTTGGATAGGTTTCGTCGATCACTTCCCGGTGTAAACGCTGACGGAACTCCGGCACATCCGAATAGAGTCGGATCAGCTCCATATCCTTAGAACCAAGAACCGCACGGCGCACAGCGGCATTGCCCTCGATGACAGCATTTTCACGGTCAGAATGCCCGCAGGCATTGCGGTATGCGGCATCCTCGGAAATAGCGGCAGTCACCACAGGCTTATACTGCTCAAACTGCTCCCGAAGGGTAGGCTTTGGCGTTTCTTCCTCCATCTCCGGCTGCTGGGCTTGAATGGCATCTTCTTCGGCCAGTTCCTTTTCAGACTGGATTTTGTCATACTGCGCCTGTTCCTGTTCGGTAAGATAGCGGTCTTTCTGGACAAGTGAGGTAATGCGCTTGGCAACCTTTTCCCAGTTCAAGTGAACATCCGGGCAGTCCTGCTTTTTATAGTGCAGTCCTTTCCCATCGTGATCTTCGCCGCTGTGTGTTGCACCGGACAAGGCATGAGAGCGTCCGCCAATGCCATACTCGTCTTTGAGGAATCTCACTTTCTCCTTATCCGTATGGTTTGCCATGAAAAACGCATAGATACGGCCTTTTCCACCGGCGAAACTGCTTCCGCCGGTCATGGCGGCGTCGATCTCATCCTCGGTAATAAAGTGCTGGACGGTTGGCACTTGGGAAAGCTCTGAAGAAAAGGTCCTGCGGGGCAGGTCAAGGTCCTTCAGGTTCTCCCAGATCTCCCTCGGTCTATGATAGTGAAAACGCAACAGGTCACGGTCCTGCTGATAGGCAGTCCAGAAGGCAGCGTATTCTTCCTTGAGGGTCTGGCGGAAAGCCGGTTCACTCAGCTGCTCCATCAGGTGGCGGGTCTCCTCCGGGAAACCATTGCCTTTGATCTCTGACAGGCAGGACAAATATCCGGCTTCTCTGGCATCCTCACTGAGATCGTGATACAGATACCAGAGCTTTTCTGCAAGGAGGGATCGTTCATAGCCTGCCACTTCTGCAAGCTCCACATTGGAGGCAAACTGGCCGCTCTCCAAAAGCTCCCCGATACGCTCTGCGGCGCTCTCCCAGGAAATGACCTGGGCAGACCTGTCATAACGGACAGACTTCCCGTGGGAAAGATGGATACCATCCTCGGCATACCATGCGCTCACACTGCCAAGGCCATTGCCGCCGTGGTACAGCGTTTTCAGTATCTCGGCAATCTCAGCGGTGGTTTTCTGCTTTTCAAAGGCTGCAACCACACGCTCCCTTTGACGGTCTGTATTGCCGCCCAAACGCAGCACATGGTCGATGTCATTTTGGGCAAAAGAAAAAGCAGAGGATGTATGCGCTACATTCTCTGCTTCATCTATGGATTGGATCTGTTCCGCTTCGGAGAGGAACAGGTTTAGGGTCAGCTGTTGATAAGCTCCGCCATCAGGATCTCCTCTGCCTGGGCTTTGCAGGTGTTCATCAGCCCCACCCACTTCATGGGATCGCTGGCTTTCAGTTCCTCGGTGGCTCCCGCTTCCTTCGCCAGCTGGGGCATCATCTGCTCCAGTCTGCTCTGGGCGGTCTCGTCGATCTCCAGAAGGTGCGGGTACAGCTTCTCGCTCAGCAACATCTGGTTGTAGAGGATGGGACGGTGTTCCTTCAGGTAGGTTTTCCTCATCCTGCCGTACTTGCCCAGGGGTTTCTCCGGCTGCTGGCTCAGCTTCAGGTCGGGAATCAGATAGTCTCCGTTCTGGATATAGGTCATGGGATTGTTCATCTTGTTTGCTCCTTTCTTGGTTGGCTTCGCGCTCTGCATTTCGGACGGTAACGCCGATCTGCCGCAGCACCTGCTGGTTGATCTGGCTGACCGCTGTTCCCAGCGCCCCGATGGTGGACGGGGTGTTGAAATCAAAGATCGCCATGAAATCTTCGTGGTCGAAGTAGCGTTCCGGCTCCAGTCCGCAGCGGGACATCAAAGCGTAAGTGATACTGACGGTGGCTGCTGCCTTGAACTGTACTCCGATGTTAAACTCATCATATTCCTCCAAAAAGGAACCGTCAACGATATAGAAGAAGTCCTGCTGATGCTCCGTCCAGTATTCCTCAGCCAGTTTTCCGGCTACCTCGGTGAGCTGTCCGGCAAGGTCATCACCGGAAACATCATAGGTGCGCTCAAGCATGGCCTGCACCGAATCCAAATGGCGCTCCTCCAGCTGCCACAGCCAGGGAGTGCGGGAATGTTCACGGGTTCCGGTGTCGGAAATATCAAAAACATAGCGCAGGCGGGGCCTGTCCCCGGAATCGTCCACCAGAGCAATTCCCTTGGAGCCGCGCCTTACATACCGGCCCATCTTTTCATTCCACAAATCGTACTCTGCACAGGCGGTGGCGTCCGGACGCTGGGCGTAGATCATCAACTGCTCATGGAACGGGTACTTGTAAAGGCGGGAAGCAGTGGTGAGAAACCCTGCCCATTCCTGCCAGCTCCCCGTGAGCTGTGTTGCCACCTTGTCCGCCATCTGTGCATATAGTTCAGCTTTGGTTGGCATAGTGTTCTGTCCTCCTTTCAGTTTTGGGGTAAAAAGGTGGGGTGGCATATTGCCACCCCATCCCTGCGATTATGGTGTTTACTGGTCAAAATCCGGATACAACTCCAGCTCGGCAAACTCGGCATCACTCATGGCCTGGAGCTTGCCCAGTGCGCTGTCTGTCAACTCCCGCAGCTCGGTTTCCTCCGGGGCCAGCTCGCCGCGCATCTCACGCAGGCTGTCGATCAGTCCGGTGCGGCTGCCGGTATTGTAAATGCACATCAGGTTCATTTCCTCAAAAGTAAAGTTTCCCATATCAAATCTCCCTTTCCGCACTCTTTTTTGGCGCTATCTTTTTGTGTTCTGCCTTGGGCTGGCTTTTCAGCTGCTCCATGACGGACTTTTTCTTTTCCCGTTCCTCCCGATGGGCAGCGGCAGCCAAATCCATGAGGGAAATGGGCTGACCGTTGCGGGCCTGCTGTTCCAGCTCTGCCACCGTAGGCTCTTTTGCGCCATTGTTGATGATACCGTCGATCATGCCGTAATCGTCCTCCACGGCCATCTCCGCATTTTTCAGCGGATTTTCCGGCAGGAATCCGGGGATCTGGGTAAAACCAACACTGTCACAGTAATGACAGGATACCTTACCGTCCTGCTTGATCGCAACGATGTCACTGACACTCATAGAAGGACTGTGAAAATCCGCCGGCTTTTGCAGATTAAACTGCTCATATAGTTTTTCCAGCTGCTCCGGTACCGTGCCAGACTCCCTCAGCGGAGCTGTGTAAATGAGGTCATAATTGCTGCGGTCTATGGAAATGTCATGGGACTTTAACCAATCCAGATTCATAAAGCGCACATTCTGCGGATCGTCACGGCTCACCTGGTAGATAGCAAAGCAATCTCTGTTCTGGGATAGAAATGCCTGTTCGCGTTCCTGCTGATGTTCCTGACGCTCCATGACCTTTTCGTGGAACTGAGGGCTTTTCTCCCATTCCTCACGGTCCACGCCAAAAAGACCGCCATGATCCATGATTTCCTGCGGGTCAAACACCATGCTCTCCGTATTGTCCTCATGCAGCACATAGACGGTCAAACCAGCGGCATCCAGTTCCAGCGCCCGTTCTCTGGTGACAGGGAGCATCCCATCATAGAAGTAGCCGTATTCCTGCATATCCGGTGTGGATACCTGCTCATCAGGCATAGGGTATTCATCCAGCGCCTGCTCTTGTGCTTCCGGCAGCTGAGAAGAAGCAGCCATCTGACTGGCCTCTGCCTGCATCTGCTGGTAGGCAGCTTCCTGCAAGGTCTCAATCATGGACAACGGTGCGTATTTTACCGAGTCTCTGCCCAAATCGTTGTCATCACAAATCTGGAGAACTGCCTTCATGCGGGAAATCTCCGGCATATCCAGCTGACCACCATCCAACTCTTTCATGGACGCGGCATCGTAAAGGGTATAGTCCCAGCCGCTGTCACAGGACTGGATATGAAGATAGGTGGCATCGTCAATCAGAAACAAAGCCTCCTGCTGGTTGGCATCCGCCCCCAGCACTTCCATTTCCGGCATTGCCGCAGCCAGTTCCTTTACCGCTTTTTGCACCAGAGGATTATCACGGTAATAGTCGATTGCCTGAATGGTGTCCAGGTCAATGGTCTGCCCGGTCAAAATCGGAAACGGTCCTTCATAGTCGCTTCCGTCTTTCAGCTCAAAACCAATGCCCTTTATCCCGTTCATTCGCTCTGCTGGAATCTCCTGATAAATGCGGACAGCTTCCTCCAAAGACAGGTTATCGTGGTATTCTCCGAGGTTTGGAAACTCCATGCACTCTGCTACATAGTAGGTTAGATTGCCAGTCGGCTGCTCTATCGGGGCGGTTTCCGGCTCTGCTTTTGTATTGGGGTCAATTCCACGCTCTTTGCAGATTTCCTTATAGTGGCGCTCAATGTCGGAGATCAAAGTGCCGGAGGTTTTGTTGATGGTCTCCAAACTGGCTCTCAACTCTTTCAGTTCCTTGCCCTGACTCCAACTGGCAATATAGCCAAAGCTATTTTCTCCAGTCTCGATGCCAAAATATTTGCAGACTGCATAGGAGATGCTTTCAGCCTCCACTTCTTCCGTGTGACGGTTTTTGATTGCCTGTTTTTCTGCGGTTGCATCTTCCTCAACTGCAAGACGCCATTCAAACTGATTTTCGTCCACATAACGCCAATCCATATCAGAAGCAAACTGTTCGGCTTCTTTTTCTGTGGCAAAATCCAACTTGAAATCATGTTTGGTTCCACCTTCACTCTCCTGCACAACCTTCCATGACGGTAGCATTTCATATTTTTTAGGGTCATGGAGCTTGCTGTGGGCAATCTCATGAACCGTGGCCGAAACTGTCTGCACCTCACTCATGCCCTGACGAATGGCAATTTTCTGATGATCAGCAGAAAAATAGCCGTCCGTATCAGCAGCCATTGCTTCAAAAGTAATCGGCACCGGTGCGCTGCGGCGCAGGGCCTCCATGAATGCCTCATAATTTGGCACATTGCCGGAAAGGGAGGAAGCAAGCTCCGGCAAAGGTTTCCCGTCGGTCTGACTCACATCAAAAACCTTGACCGGGCGAAACATGGGGATCTCGATTTCTTTTTCCTCTGTAACGATCTTTCCGTCTTTATCCAAAATCGGAGCCTTGGTATCCGGGTCCAGCTTCTGCTCCTCGATTTTCTTCTTATACGGTGTCGGGGCAATGATGGTAATGCCATGCTCGCCCTTTTTTACATGACGCTCAAACTGGTCTTTCCACTTATTGTATCCGGCTACCAAAGTGGCGTCCGGCTTCTGCATATAGATGAGCATGGTGTTGTTTACCGAATAGCGGTGAAATCGGGACATGACGGACAGATAACGCATATACTTTTCGCTTTCAAACAGTTCTTTGATGCCCTGCTCGATACCATCCGTGATTTCCCTTAGCCGTTCTCGGTTGGTGGGTTTATTCTCAGCCATGATTTTCAATCTCCTTTCCAAGTGTGTGATTTCTGCTGTGTGTTCTGCAATCCATGCCTTTTGTTCTTCTTCACTTTCATAAAGAAAAAGGTCCAGCAGGTACTCTACATAGGTTTTCTTCTGGATTGCTTCCACAAAGCGGGGGTGCGGTTCTTCCTCCAGTGTCCTGGGAGAACGGTCGGCTTCCCATTTTTTCAACAGATAGTAGTAATCGGACAGTACGCGGTAACAGCGCTGTCGATTCTCCCGAAACTTCTGTGCCTCGGTTTTTTGCCGGACATATCTCCTGCGGGGCGGGGCCTGACTGTCATAGATCAGGCCAAAGTCCTGTGCCAGTTTCTCCGCCGCTTCTTTTGGGGAGAGGTCAAAGAGCTTTGCGGTAAAGTCGATCACATCCCCATCTTCACCGCATCCAAAGCAGTGGAATCGCTGGTCTACCTTCATGCTGGGGTTCTTATCATCGTGGAAGGGACAGCAGGCCATGCCAGTTCGACTGACTTTTATCCCATAAAACTCTGCCGCTTCTCTGGTGCTGACCGACTGCTTGACTGCTTCAAATACATTCTCTGCCATGTGCCTTTAACTGCTGGACTTTCTCACAGGGGGCTGGTATCCGGCAGCTTTCGCACGCTCACTGGCAGCTTTGCGGCGTTCTGCGCTGTATGGCTCCCTGACTGATACACACCGCTTGGGGACGGTAAAGTTATGGGCGTCCTTTCGGGTGATCTGGTCGGGGTGCTTTTTTGCCAGCAGTTCCAGCTTCTCCATCAGACGGGGATCGTGGGTGTAGACCTCAGCCATTGGTTCTGCCTGGTTATAGAGGAGAATGGTTTCCCGTTCCACTAAAGAGAGCTTCATCGGCTGCCTCCTTTCCGCTGGTCAAATTCCAGCTTGAAGTTGGCATACTGTCCATCGTCCTCCAAAACCACAGTGGCATCGTAGGTCTTGCCGGTTTTCTCCGAATATAGCCCCGTCACACGGACACGGCCATCGTTCAGCAGCGCAGACACCACAGCTTTGGTCGGCTCTTTTTTCTTGGCAGCCCACCATTTGTTGTTTTTCCAGATTGCAAATCTGCAAGAATCATTCTGACAGAAGAAGCCTTTTTGCAGTTCTGCAACTTCACCGCCGCAGCGAGGGCATTTGCCCACCACCTCACGGGGCGGAGTGAACAGGTACTCGGTTCCCTTGATGACCTGATAAGTTCCCACCAGATCTTTCAGCATGGCACTGATGCCGTCTAAAAACTCCTCCGGGGCAAGCTGCCCGCGCTCGATCTCGCCCAGGCGGTACTCCCACTCGGCAGTCAGAAGCGGCGATTGCAGTTGTTCCGGCAGAACGGTGATCAGGGAAACTGCATCGTGGGAAGGGAGAAGCTGCACCGTTTTCCTGCTCTTTTTTCGTTCCAGAAAACCGGCAGATACCAGCTTTTCCAAAATACCGGCACGGGTGGCCGGTGTCCCCAGACCTTTTCGCTCGGCATCCTCCGGCATATCCTCTTTTCCTGCAGTCTCCATCGCGGACAATAGGGTGTCCTCCGTAAAGTGCTGGGGCGGACTGCTTTTGCCTTCTTTGACGATTACAGTAGCAACCGAAAGGGTCTGTCCTTCGGTCAGCTCCGGCAGGGCTTTCTCTGCGCCCTCTTTTTTCGGCTCTGCATCCTTCATTTTGGCACGGTAGGTGTCCTCCAGTGCTTTCCATCCGGGGTGCTTCACCGTTTTTCCTTTGGCGGTAAACTCCCCACCGGCACACGCTGCAATCACAACGGTTTCCGAATAGATATGGGGCTGGGCTACGGCGCACAGCAGACGCAGGGCCACCAGCTCCAGCACCGCTTTTTCTCCCGCAGGAAGGGCAGAAAGGTCTGCATCCTTGAAATTTCTGGTAGGGATTACTGCGTGGTGGTCAGTTACTTTCTTATCGTTGATGACCGTATGCGGATCACAGGTAATGGCGATTTCTTTGCAAAACGGCATGGCGTTGGCAACCAGGTTCACCAGCACCGGCAGGCTGTCTGCCATATCACCGGTCAGATAGCGGCTGTCAGTACGGGGATAGGTGCAGAGCTTCTTTTCATACAGGCTTTGCAGATAGTCCAGGGTCTGCTGGGCTGTAAATCCAAGCAGGCGGTTGGCATCTCTTTGCAGAGTAGTCAGGTCATAGAGGGCAGGCGGCTTTTCAGACTTTTCCTTGCACTCCACCTTTTTGATCGTGACAGCTGCACCCTGACAGGTTTCTTTCAGCTGCTCAGCAGCGGCCTTATCCGCCATGCGCTCCCCAGATACGGTAAGACCGGGCAGCTCCAGCGCCACGGTATAAAAGGGAATCGGCTGAAAGGTGTCGATCTCAGCTTCTCGCTGAACAATAAGCGCCAGCGTCGGGGACATCACGCGCCCGATGTTGAGGGTTCGGTGATACAGCACGGAAAAAAGCCTTGTCGCATTGATTCCCACCAGCCAGTCGGCCTTGGCACGGCAGAGGGCAGCATCCCGAAGTCCGTCATAATCCGCACCGGGGCGTAGGTTTGCAAAGCCTTCCCTTATGGCAGAGTCCTCCATCGAAGAAATCCAGAGCCTTTTCATAGGCTTTTGACAGTCTGCCAGCTCATAGACGCTGCGGAAGATCAGCTCACCCTCGCGTCCGGCATCTGTAGGATAGTTCTCGGAGGTGACTTTTCTGACTTTGTTACTCGATGGCATCCAATGGGCCGATAAAGCGGTAGAAAATCTGGATTTTCTGGACGTATTCGCCATCGACCTTTTCCGCTTTGGATACCAGAATC
>OLFM01000180.1_pt1 | contig 20791 bp, 17 predicted proteins | sample 1609021 | NCBI WGS metagenome assembly OLFM01 (sample SAMN02675044, study PRJEB24791) | human gut metagenome, SKBSTL002 | isolation source: stool | host: Homo sapiens | place: USA | reverse complement strand
GAGCGCCACCTTGCCAAGGTGGAGGTAGCGGGTTCGAGCCCCGTCATCCGCTCCATTAAATCAGTACAGTTGATGTACTGGTTTTTTTATTTTACAGATTTTTTTGACAAATAAGGGGCTGTTTTTTAACAGCCCCTTTGATTGTTGTGTAGTTAATTATAGTGTTCCGAATAATGATGTGCTTTGTCAAGGAGCATATCCTTAACCTTCATCAGCCTTGTACGACTGCTGCGGTCATTTTCTTCAAGTTTCATCGAGATATACTTGATTGTTTCCTGATATCTCGGAATCATAACATGCTCAAGCGAATTAACACGGCGGCGTGTCTTTTCAATTTCTGCCGACATAAGCTCACAGCTTTTTTCAATTTCAGCAAGCCTTATCAGGTCGGGCAAAAGCTCGTTGAGCGACATAACCGCATCATCAAGTTCAAACGAAGTAAACGCAAAACCGTATGGAAAAATATCGCTCTCGTTGCTTGTTCGTGTGCTTGATGAAAACTGCGGAATATCAACGCTCATAACATTTTTTGAAGAAAGCTCAAGGTCAATTCTCTGCTTCGGTGACATCAATGAGGCGTCCAGAGCCTCTTTTGACATAACCGCACTTGCGTTCACAAAGTGGTTGTTGCACTCTGCAAGCTCTCTTTCAATCTTCTCACGAAGCTCCTTGTTTTCTCTTACAAGGTCAAGAAATCGGCGCATCAGTTCGTCACGCTTGTCTTTTAACATTTTATGACCACGGGTAGCTGTTGCAAGCTGTTTTCTCAGCTTTGTCAACTGCATACGGGTGGGATTAACATTCATAACTGCCATTAGCAAACACCTTCAATGCGATTATTCTTTACCGTAAAACTCATCAAGCATATCGTCCTTAATTCGTTTAAGTTCACTTCTGGGAAGAATATGCAAAAGCTTCCAGCCGATGTCAAGTGTTTCTTCAATTGAACGGTTTGCGTCATAACCCTGTGAAACATACTCACGCTCAAATGCCTCGGCAAATTCAGCGTACTTTTTATCCATATCTGTAAGAGCCGCCTCACCGAGAATTATCATAAGTTCTCTTGCGTCTTTACCTCTTGCATAAGCGGCAAAAAGTTGGTTCATGGTTGCGGCGTGGTCTTTACGGGTTCTGTCGGGACCGATACCCTTGTCTTTAAGTCTTGAAAGTGACGGAAGAACATCAATCGGCGGAGTAATTCCCTTTCTGTAAAGCTCACGGGATAGGATAATCTGACCTTCTGTAATGTAGCCTGTAAGGTCCGGAATAGGGTGAGTTTTGTCATCTTCGGGCATTGTAAGAATCGGAATAAGAGTGATTGAACCCTCTTTGCCTTTAAGTCTGCCGGCTCTTTCATACAATGTTGCAAGGTCTGTGTACATATAACCCGGATAGCCTCGTCTGCCCGGAACTTCTTTTCTTGCGGCAGAAACCTCACGGAGCGCATCGGCATAGTTTGTGATGTCGGTCATAATAACGAGAACGTGCATTCCTCTGTCAAATGCAAGATATTCAGCCGCCGTGAGCGCCATTTTAGGAGTTGCAATACGCTCAATGGCAGGATCGTTTGCAAGGTTTACAAACATTACGGTTCTGTCAATAGCGCCTGTTTCTTTAAACGACTGAACAAAGTAGTCGGATTCTTCAAATGTAATACCCATTGCGGCAAATACAACGGCAAACTGCTCGTCCTTGCCTCTTACAGCCGCCTGCCTTGCAATCTGAGCGGCAAGCTGGGCATGGGGCAGACCGGATGCCGAGAAGATAGGCAGCTTCTGCCCTCTAACAAGTGTATTAAGTCCGTCAATTGCTGAAATACCTGTCTGAATAAATTCCTGCGGATAGTTTCTTGCGGCAGGGTTCATAGGTGTTCCGTTGATGTCAAGTCTTTTTTCGGGAATAAGAGCAGGACCGCCGTCAATCGGATTTCCAAGACCGTCAAATACTCGTGAAAGCATATCGGGAGATACGGGAAGTTCCATTGAACGACCTAAAAATCTTACCTTTGAATTTGCAAGGTTAATGCCTGCGGCTGATTCAAAAAGCTGAACAAGTGCGTTTGAGCCGTCAACCTCAAGAACCTTGCAACGGCGTGTTTCACCGTTCGGAAGTTCAATTTCGCCGAGTTCGTCATATGTTACTCCCTCAACATCACTTACCATCATAAGAGGACCTGCAACCTCTCGTATTGTGCGGTATTCCTTTGGCATCAGTCCTCACTCCTTTCAAGTACATCCTTAATTTCCGAATCAAGCAGAGCCTTGATTGACTCGAACTCGTCCTGAACCTTATCCTCGGGTACATATTTATATCTTCCTATGCGTTCACGAACAGGAAGGTTGACAAGCATTTCAATGTCTGCACCGTTTGCAAGAGCCTCTTTTGCTTTGTCATAGTAAGCAAGAATTGCACGCATCATAAGCACCTGCTTGCCGAGAGATGTGTATGTGTCTGTCGGGTCAAATGCGTTTTGGTGCAGATAATCCTCACGGATTGAACGGGAGGTTTCAAGCTTAAGTCTGTCGGGTGCGGAAAGTGCGTCCATACCGACAAGGTTTACAATTTCCTGGAGCTCGCTTTCTTCCTGTAATAATGTCATAAGTTTGCCACGAAGCTCCATAAAGTCGGGAGCGGCATTCTTTGAGAACCAATCTGCAAGTCGGTCTGTATAAAGCGAATAACTTGTAAGCCAGTTAATTGCAGGGAAGTGTCGCTTGTAAGCAAGGTTTGCGTCAAGTCCCCAGAATACCTTAACGATTCTGAGTGTTGCCTGTGATACAGGCTCTGAAATATCACCGCCCGGAGGTGATACAGCACCGATAACCGAGAGTGCGCCTTCCGTGTCCTCACTGCCGTTTACGATAACACGGCCTGCTCTTTCATAGAACTGTGCAAGTCGGCTGCCGAGGTATGCGGGATAACCCTCTTCACCCGGCATTTCTTCAAGACGGCCGGACATTTCACGGAGAGCCTCTGCCCAGCGGGATGTTGAGTCAGCCATAAGTGCAACCGTGTAACCCATATCACGGAAATACTCGGCAATAGTAATGCCTGTGTAGATAGATGCCTCACGGGCGGCAACAGGCATATCGGATGTGTTTGCAATAAGCACGGTTCTCTCCATAAGAGAGTTGCCTGTGCGTGGATCTTTAAGTTCGGGGAACTCGTTAAGAACATCGGTCATCTCGTTGCCACGCTCACCGCAACCGATATATACGATAATATCGGCAGCCGCCCACTTTGCAAGCTGATGCTGAACAACAGTTTTGCCCGAACCGAACGGTCCCGGAACTGCGGCTACACCGCCCTTTGCAAGCGGAAAGAGTGTGTCAATAGGTCTTTGACCTGTGGTAAGAAGAATGTCGGGGGAGAGCTTTCTTTTGTACGGCCTGCCCACACGAACAGGCCATTTTGTACACATATTAATCTCAACATTGCCCTTGTCTGTCTTGAGAACGGCAACCGTTTCGTCAATTGTAAAATCACCCTCGCTGATGCTTTCAACAACACCGCCTGTTTTGTTAGGAACAAGAATTCTGTGAAGAACAGCGTGTGTTTCCTGAACAGTACCGAGTGTGTCGCCTGCCGCAACTGTGTCGCCCTTTTTAACAAGGGGAGTAAAGTGCCACTTCTTTTTGTGATCAAGTGACGGAACATCAACGCCTCTTTTGAGGTTTGTGCCGGCAACCTTCATAATCTCGTTAAGCGGTCGCTGAATACCGTCATAAATTGAACCGATAAGTCCCGGACCGAGTTCAACGGAAAGCGGAGCGCCTGTGGATTCAACAATCTCACCGGGTCCGAGTCCCGAAGTTTCTTCATATACCTGAATTGATGCCCTGTCACCGTGCATCTCAATTATTTCACCGATAAGTCGCTGACTGCTTACACGCACAACATCGAACATATCGGCATCACGCATACCCTCGGCAATTACCAGAGGGCCTGCTACCTTAGTTATAATTCCAGATTTCAAATTCTTACACCTCAATCATTGAAGATAATGTCCGAACCGACTGCCTTTTCAACAAATGACGACAGTCTTTTTATGCCGATTCCCGTATTGCCTTTTACACCGGGGATAGGAATAACGGCAGGAATGAGCCTTTCTTCATATCTTTTTCGCTCTTTTTCAACAAGTCCGAACATTTCCTCGGTAATAAAAATTACCGCATAGTTGTCACCGTCAGCAATCTTTCTGAAAAGATGCGGTGCGTTTTCGTTGTCATCACACGGATAAATGTCCATGCCGATTGCCGCAAAGCCCTTTATGCTTTCGCTGTCGCCGATAACGGCAATATTTTTAGCCATAAACTTCACGCAACCTTTCTTTTACGGTTTCATAATTTGTCTTGGTGCGGATTCCGCTTGCAATAATGTGAATAACTTTTTTCTCTGTTTCACTTGCAATCAGATAGCCCGTAATCGGGTCTGCACCGTCACCGCTTCTTTTGCATTTTTCTTTTGCAAGGCTCATAAGCCTGTTGTCAACAAATTTTTCAAATGCCGACGGAGAAGCCTTGTACTCTTCAACAGCCTTGTTACAGCCGTATGCCGAGATTTTTGACAGCACATCAAGCGTTGGTTCAAGTCCCTTTACGCTTGCCTCAATAACCCTTGAACGGGGGAAGTCCTGCACATCACAGATTGCAATTTCAAGAAAATCTTTGTCGCAATCGGCTTTTGCACCTCTTATGGCTGTCTTTACATTATTATAAAATACTGTAGCTTTAAAATATTCGGACATAAATTCGCTGTCGGATTTTTCGGATGTTTTCAGAACAAGCTCCATAAAAGCTCTGTCAAGAACCGCATCGCTGAGTCTTGCGTCACCTGTGTGTGCAAGAATTTCATATGCCTTGTCACAAGGTGCGGAAAGTTCTTCGCCCAAAAGTGAAAACTTTCTGTTCTCAACTGCCTGTTTAAGCGTTTCTTCAGAGAAAGTACACGGCTTTACCAAAAGCTGTGAATACGGTCTGTTTGAAAGCGTTCCCTTTAAAACAGCTTTAAGGTTGTGAAGGTCGTTAAGATAGAAGAACGGTTTGAATATTGCAAAATCGGGTGCGGTTCTTTTAAGATATTCCCACACATTTTCGCTGTGTGATTTCAAAATATCTTCAATGTCATCACCCTCGCCGTAACCCTTGTCCGAGAGGTATCTGCAAAGCTCGTTCACATTTTCACAACCGAGCATATGCTCAATGTCGCTGTTTGTAAACAGATTTTTTTCTTTAGCACGGACGGAGCCGATGGAAAATTCATAAGATAATGCCATCATATTCCTCCCTATGCCTTAAAAAGTTCCTGATTTATAAAATCCTCGATAGCGTCACGCTTTTCGGACAATATTGCCGAGAAGTCCATGTTTTCTTCAATGTCACCGCATTTAAGAATAAATCCGCTTTCAATGTCACACGGCGTTTTTGAAAGCTCTGCTTTTACACCGCATTCTTCAAGCCTTGCAAGAAAATCCTTCGGAAGTCGGTTCATATCCTTTTCATTCAAAAGCACAACACCGCTCATTCCGTTTAACTTTTTTGCAAATGTGTAAATCAGTTCAAAGTAATCTTCATCGGGAAGATTTTTCATTTTATTAAGAATTTCACTGTATGTCTTGTCAATTTCTTCACGCCTTCTCTTTAGAAAAGCGTTGCGTGTTTCAAGGTCGCAACGGCTCTTTGAAGCCGCCTGCATCTGCTTGACCTTTGACTGTGCCCTGTCGGCAATTTCGGCAGAAATCTTGTTGGCATCAAGCTTTGCATGTGCCATAATCTGTGCGCATTTTTCATCGGTTTCAGCACCTATTTTGCTGATTCTTTCGTCACAGTCAAGACTTATGCGATTTAAAATTTTATCACCGCTGCTCAAAGTGATTCCACCTTTCTTTCGTAATTTTCGTTAGTCGGTTATCAGATGTTAAGGTTTGGAACTGTGATAACAACGAGAAGTGAAACGATGAATGAAAGGAGAGCGTAAATCTCAACGAGAGTTACGGAAACCATTGCCTTTGAGAAGTTTGAATCGTCCTTTGCTTAGTGCAATACCCGAAACGGCTGCCTTGCCCTGTGCAAAACCTGAAATCATACCGCCGATACCGATAGCAAGCGATGCTGCAAAGTATGCAAGTCCCTGTCCGATTGTCGGAGCTGTGCCGCCGAGAACGCCGCCGCTTACGAGAATAAGGAAGCCTACGATAAATCCGTAAAGTCCCTGAGTACCGGGGAGAAGTGTGAGAACGAGCATTTTACCGAATTTTGATGAGTCCTCGGAAAGAACTCCCATAGCTGCCTGTGCGGCAGAGCCTACACCTCGAGCAGAACCTACGCCTGCAAGTGCTGTTGCTATTGATGCGCCTAAAAGTGCGAAAAATATTCCATTCATTTTGATTTGTCCTCCTGAATTTTAATATATTTACTGTTGAGCTTGAACGGCTTAAACTGTTTGCCGCCGCCCTCATAGAATTTTCCGAACATTTCAACATACTGAAGTCGCATTGTGTGAACATATGAACCGAGTGCGTTGAGTCCGATGTTGATTGCGTGTCCGATGATGAACACGATAATGAGTAAGATAATTCCAAACCAGCTCTTTCCGAACATGGTTGAAAGCATATTGAACACCTGAGCCATAACTCCCGTTGTAAGTCCGAGAGCAAGAAGTCTTGAATAGCTCAGAAGGTCACTGATGTAACCTGTAATGTCATAGAGAGAGGCAAGTCCGCCAATGACTTTGCCGAATCCCTTTTTGTTTCTGCCCTGTGTGAGAACAAGACCGATTGCGCAGAAAATCGCAATGCCTGCTCCGACATAGACGAGTGTCTGACCGAATGCCATACCTGCCGCCAAAACGGCAAATCCGATAAGCATAAGCATCCAAAGTCCCGTGTCAAAGAACGCTCCGCCGTAATCCTTCTGCCTGAGGCAAACATAGAATTTGCAGCCCATACCGACAAGAATGTGTACAAGACCGAATGCTATTGAAATAATCATCAGCATAAGTGCATCCTTTTGCGTGTCAATTGTCGGCCACGGGAAGATTTGCTTCATCGTAATGTCTGCACCCGTAAAGTAGTTGTAAAGGGTTGCGGGGGCATCTCCGAAGAAGCTTGCAAAAACAAGTCCCCAGAAAAATGTTGAAACACCGCAATATTGGAACAGCTTCAAGGTGTTTCGCATTTCCTTGTCAGGCTTGAACAGCTTTATTGCAAGTCCTGTTCCTATTACCATTAACAGTCCGTAGCCTGCATCCGAGAACATCATTCCAAAGAAAAAGTAGAAGAAGAACGCAAGCAAAGGTGTTGGATCAATATCGTCATGCGACGGGGGAGAGTACATATTTACAATGCTCTCTGCCGGTGCTGCAAAGCGACTGTTCTTTAGCTTTACAGGAGCTTTTTCCTCGTCAACATCGCCGAATTCAACATAGCATACAGAAACTCTTTCGCAAAGCCTTTCAAGCTTTTCACAGTCCTCCTCGGGAATATAACCCGAAATAACAAAAACATTCCGTGAATGCTGAAGTTCACCGATTACGCTGTATTTATCGGCTCTGATTCTGAAATAATCCTGTGTATCTTTAATATCTTTTCGTCTGTCTGCAAAGGAAATGATTTCCTTTTTTGCGTTTTCCGTATCATCTTCAAGCTTGTGACTTCTTTCAACAAGCTTTTTTGATTCCGCCAAAGGGGTAAGACTTGAGTTCGTAACAGGTTTTGCAAAACCGATGTCACGCAGAGCATTTTCCGCAAGCTCCTTTTGGGCAATCGGTGCAAAAAGTACAATGCAGGTAAGCCCCTCGTTTGCAAATTGAATTTCAAAATCAAATTCAAGCTTCGGAGAAGCCTCGGCAAGTGCCTCTGAAAGTGATACCTCGTTGTACTCCTTTTGAATTGAGCCTATGAAAACAGCCGTTGTTTTTGTGTCCTTTGCATTAAGCGGAATGTCAAGATTCTTCCACGGCTCAAGCTGTGCAAGAGCGGTTTTTATGCGAATCCGTTCCGCCGCATTATCGGCAATCTGTTTGTTAAGCTCACAAATTCTGTTGCACACATCAATAACTTCGCCTGCATTTGATGCGATAACTCCGATTTCATCGGGATCAATCTCCCGCCGTCCGCAAAATGCGGAAAGCATACTTTTCTTTTCGGGAGAGTTGCTGTCGAGAATTTTCAGAGCGTTTTCACTGAGAGTAACATTTCGCTCGAAAATCTGAATTTGTGAGGTCATATCAATCTTGCCGAAACCTTTTCTGCAGGTTTCGGTCTTTTCAATCTGAACCAAACCCGAATCCTGCAAATGTTCAAGAAGTCGCTTTCTGTCCTGTCTTAGGGCAATAATCCGAACCGACTTCATTTTAAGTTTTGCCAATTTCTATCACCACGCTTCTTTCATTGCAACCGTTTTAAAGAGAGAGCCTTTGTATAGCCCCGTCAATAACACGCTTGCGGTTTTTGTCTGCAGTCCGAGAGAGAATGTCGCACTCAAGATTTGCCTTTTCAGAGGCTTTCTCAAGCTCTTTTTTGCCCTCTTTCGCAGTCTTTTCAAAAAGCATATCGGCATCCTTCTGTGCCTTTTCCTTTGCCGAAAGCACAACCTGTTTGGCATCTGCCTTTGTCTGTTCAACCCTTTCTGCTGATTCTGCTCGTGCATTTGCCTCACGCTGTCTGCAATCCTCTTCGGCATTGTAAATGGCGTCCAGCATATCTTTTGCCATTGTTATCCTCCTTTGTTAAAAAATTGCATAAAAATATTTTTGAAGAATACACTATTTTGTTTATTCTATTCCTAAATTGTAGCACAATTATTTAAAAAAAGCAATCAACATACATTAAAGTTTGCCCAGTTTTTTATCATTTTCTTCCCTGTGACGCATTTGCGAGTGGTTTTACAGCATTAATTTGCGATAAAAGAAAAAAACACCGCATGATACGGTGTTTAAAAAATTAACTTGCTTATTATCTTGCTTACTATCTTGCTTACTGACTTGCTTATTATCTTGCGTGTTGTGGACAAAACAGCGATATTTTAGTCTGTAAAACAGAAGAAAGCCGTCCCGAAAAAATTCGGAGTGGCTTTCAAAGCTACGGTTATTCGGCAGGCGTCCCATTCTCCTGCATCTCTCAAGGTTTCCCTTTGTCAAGCCATCGGCGTGTGGACGGGGACGAAATCTTCCACCTCGAATAACTTCTGAATTTATTCTAACATTATTTTAATAAAATTACAAATAAATCAAGGTTGAAATCCGATGCGAAAAGTTGTATTATGTGAGGGTAATAACAAGATGGCAATATGCATGGAGGATTGTGTATTTATGAAAGAAATCAAGACAAATGTAATGAGAATTTTAGACAAAGAAAAGGTTGAATATACTCACCATGAATATCCCCACGGCAAGGATGCCGTTGACGGAGTAACGGTTGCAACGCTTATGAATCAGAATCCCGATTATGTTTTCAAAACTCTTGTAACAAAGGGCATGGGCAGAGATTATTATGTTTTCGTAGTTCCTGTTGACCATGAGCTTGACCTTAAAAAATGTGCCAAGAGCGTAGGTGAAAAGTCAGTTGAAATGATTCCCGTAAAGGACATTACAAAGGTCACGGGTTATGTGCGTGGAGGCTGTTCACCTCTCGGAATGAAAAAGCAGTTCAAGACAACCTTCCACATTACAGCAGAGTCAATTCCGAAAATCATTGTCAGCGCAGGAAAAATCGGTTATCAAATTGATTTAAAACCAGAAGATTTAATTCGTCTTACAAACGGTCAATGTGCAGATATTATAAAGGACTGATCTGATATTTAAAAAACAACACCCCCGACTGTGCCAAACGGTTTAGTCGGGGGTGTATTTTATTAATATGATTTATTCGTCAATAAATTCAAGGTCTTCATCACTTACTTTTTTGAGTTCTTTTTTATTGAACAAATCGTAAATAACGGGAACGATATAGAGCGTCATGAATGTTGCGTAGAGTAAACCGCCGATGCAGACAATTGCGATAGGCTGCATCATTTCTGCACCTGTGCCTATGCCGAGAGCCATAACAACAAGACCGAGAACGGTTGTGAGTGCGGTTATGAGGATAGGACGCATACGGGTTTTGCCTGCCTCAACAATTGACTCAATTCTTTCTTTGCCGTCAATACGAAGTTTGTTGATGTAGTCAACAAGCACGATACCGTTGTTTACAATGATACCGCAGAGCATTACAAAACCGACAAGCGATACAACGCTGATGTCAAATCCTGTGATTAAAAGTGCGAGGAAGCCGCCCGTGAATGCAAGCGGAATTGTAAACATAATAATGAACGGTGATTTAAGGCTTTGGAACTGTGCAACCATAATGAGGTAGATGAGAATAATGCCGAGCAACAGCATAAGCATAAGCTGTGAAACTGCCTCCATTGTCATTTTGTCTGTACCTGCATAGTCGATTGAACAGCTTTTCGGGAGCTTGTAATCGTTCATTGCGGATTTTACATTGTTTGAAACAGATGTAAGCGTGTAGCCGTCCTTGACTTCGGCGCTGATTGTAAGATAACGCTTTTGATTTTCACGGCTGATTTTATCCATAGTTTCCGACTTTGAAATATCCGAAACAGAGGAGAGTTTAACTGTCTTTTCGTTACCGCTCTTATCCGTATAAGTTATGTCGAGGTCACGGAGATTTTTCGGAGTAACGGTTTCGCTGTCGTCCTTTACAACCACAACATTCATATCATTGCCGTCATCATTCGTAAGAGTGGCAGCGGTTTTTTCTGTTGAAATTGCAGCGGCAACCTGCTGATAAACCTGTGCAACGGTAAGTCCCTTTTCAGCGGCTTTTGACTTGTCAACAGTAACCTTGATTTCGGGAGAAACAGCACCGATGCCGTTGTCAACCGATGCAACGCCTTTAACCTTTTCAAGTGTCTTGCCGATATCCTCGGCAGTGCTTTTGAGTGTGTCAAGGTCGTCACCGTAGAGCGTAATCTGAACGGAACCGTCACCCATAAGGCTTGACATTGAACTTGAAGTGCCGCCACTTACGGCAGCCTCACCGTCAAGGCTTTCAAGATCCTTTTCAATCTTCTTTGAAATCTCACCGCTCTGTTTTGTAAAATCATCCTTGAGAACGGCATATGCCATAAGTGAGCCGGCATCATTTGACGATGAACCGCCTGTAAGTCCCATAAGGCTTGACGAGTTGCCCGCCATAACGCCTACGGTTTCAAACTGTTCATATTTTGAAAGCAAATCGTTGAGCTTTTCGCCCTCTTTAACTGTTTCTTCAAAGGTTGCGTTATCGTCAAGCTTCAATGATACCTGAATCTGTGTACTGCTCATATCGGGCATAAAGCTGAAACCTCTCATCAGACAAAGACCTGCACTTGTAAAGAGAAGTGCAACTGCAACGAGAATTGCAGGAACTTTGTGCTTTAATACGAAACGAAGTGAGCGTTCATATGCCTTCTTGATTTTTCCGTCCTTCGGAGCTGAATTAGGTTTCATCTTGCGGAGTATTCTCTGTCCCATGGCCGGAACAAGCGTCAGCGCAACAATAAGGCTTGCAAGAAGTGAATATGTAACCGTGAGTGCAAGGTCAACAAACAGCTGACGGGTGATGCCTTCAACAAATACAATCGGCAGGAACACGCATACTGTGGTGAGAGTTGATGCCGTAATTGCGCCGGCAACCTGTCTTGCACCGTTAAGTGCCGCCTTAATCGGCGAAACGCCCATACTTCTCAGTCGGTAGATATTTTCGATAACAACAACCGAGTTGTCAACAAGCATACCGACTCCTATCGCAAGTCCTGACAGCGAAATCATATTGAGTGTTACACCGCTGAAATACATAAGAACGATTGCAAACACAACGCTTATCGGAATTGAGCAGGCAACAATGAGTGTCGGCTTGATATCTCTGAGGAAGAGGAAAAGGATAATAATTGCGAGAACCGCACCCATAAGAAGGTTCTGTAATACATTGTTGATTACAAGGTTAATGTAGTCGCCTTCATTATAAAGGTTTGTAAAGTGAAGTCCGTCAACCTCTTTTGAAAGCGAATCAAGCTTTGAGTTAATGTTTTCGCAAACGGTAGAAGACGCTGTGTTGCTTGACTTTGAAAAGCTCAATACAATACCGGGGTTGCCGTTGATTCTTGCAAAGGTTTCGTCGGAATTATCGGCAACAAAAACATCTGCAACATCTTCAAGATGAATAACTCCTATTCCGTCAATTCCTGTGTCAAAAAGCACAAGCGACTTCATCTCTTTTTCATCATTCACCTTGTCGCCGACACGAACCATGAATTTATTGTTATCGTCATCGGTAACATAGCCTGCCGGCATTGAAAAGTTTTGTGCCGTTAGAATTGAAGAAATGGTATCAAGTGTGACCGTGTTACTCACATCAGCCTTGCTTTTTGCCTCTTTCTTTTTATCTGCAAGTTCTTTTTCGGATGTTTCAATCTGTTTTTCTGCACTTGAAAGCTGTGTAAGTGCGCTGTTGAGTTCACTCTGTTTTGAAGTGAGAGTTGACATGGCAGAGGACATTTTGAAGTTCGCACTTGACTGTTGTTGTGAAATGAGGGCAAGAGCGGAATCAACCGAAACCGATTTATCGTCAAGTCCCGAAATTGCGTTATCAAGCTGTGCAATACCCGAGTTGATTTGTGAGATTTTCTCCGACATTTCACTTAATGCAGAATTGATTGCATCTCCCGAAGTTCCGAGCTTTTCAAGTGAAATTTCAACATTTTGAATTGCCTCTGCACTTTTGTTGATTGACTCTTGAATTGACTGCATTGTCTTTGCAATGTCGGGAGCTTTTATGCCGTAAGGCTCAAGCACCTTGTTAAGCTCGTCAATCTGCTGTTGAAGTGCCTTGTATTCCTCGCTGTCGGGCAGTGCATCATTCATTTTCCGAACAATTTCCTGATACTGTTCGTTGAATTTTGAAAGCTGTTCAAGCTTTTGTGTAAGCTGTGACTGCTCGGAAGTCAGCTCATCATAGGTAGTTTTCAGTTCAAGCAAACCCTGATAAGCGGTTTCGAGCAAAGTCTTTGTTGAAGTGAGGCTTGCCTTTCGGTCAAGCAACTGCATCTTTGCCGACAAAAGCTGTGTTTTACCGCTTTCAGCTTTGTTCTGTGCATCGGCAAGCTGCTTTGAAACAGCCTCCTGCTGTGAGTTGATTTGCTCAATTGAAGATGAAACAGTACCCTGACCGTCCTTGGCTTTGCCGATATTATCTTGCAATTCCTTTTTAGCCTTGGCAATTTTGTCCTCCGCATCACCGAATTGATTATCGAGTGCAGCGGAAATCTTCTTATTAAGTTTGTCAAGCTTATCCTGTGAAAGTACGACATTTTCCTGTTCCGTCACAATGCCCTTGTCAGAAACAGAGGCAACACCGTCAATGCCTTCAAGTTCATTCAAAAGTTCGTTTGTGACATAATCCGAAAGCTCTGTCTGCGACTTGCCTTCAAAGTCAACCGCCGTCATTGCAACGGGGAGGATGTTCGGATTGATTTTGATGAGGTACGGTGTTCCGACTCCGTCAGGCCAATTGCCCTTGATTGTGTCAAGGCTTGAACGCATATCAACAGTTGCGCTCTCCATATTTGTGCCGTCCTCAAATTCAATCATCAAAAGTGAATAGTTGTCCGATGAGGTAGAGGTGATTTCCTTAACACCGTCAATTGCCGACATCGACTGTTCAAGAGGCTTTGAAACCGTTGCTTCAACCGCCTCGGGCGTCTGACCTGCGTAGGTGGTCATGATAACGGCATAGGGAAAGTCCATGTTCGGTAAAAGGTCGGGCGTCATCTTGAAAAATGACACTATACCGAGAACCAGAACAAGTACAACCGCAACCAATACCGTCATCGGTTTTTTTACGCTGATTTTAGATAACATTGATTACTCCTTTGTTTGTGCTATTTATCTATGAGTATATTTCATATCAAATGCAATTTCTACCAACTTAGGTTTACATTTTCTGTTGAAATCGGCCGCAACCGGTTGCATGAATATTAAACTTAATCTGCAATTGCACCTGTTTTGATAATTTCAAGTTTTCTGTGATACTCCCTGTGAACCTCGTCAAAAGGTTTTCCTATTACAAAAACATTGAACACGGCATTCTTCAGCACCTGGGTGAGAATTTGTGAAAGACACTTCACATCTTCATCTGAAGTATATTTAAGGTTACTTCTGTCAAAATTGTTTGTAACGCTGACAAGCTCTGCAACGCCCTTGAAACGGTTGATAAAATATTCCGAAACAAGACTGTCATTTGCCTTTATATTTTTGATGAGATTCTTCATAATGATACTTTGTTTTGCATCCTTTGAACATTCGCATAGAATTTCAAAAAGCAAATCATAAGTTACAAATATGTCGCCGTGAGTGCGAGAGATAACCTCTGTAGCTTTTTTAAGCGAAAAGTTGATAAATGAGCGTGTCATAACCTCCACAAGGTCAACCTTATCGTCAAAGTACTGATAAAAACTGCCTCTCGAAATGTTTGCGTTCTTTATAATATTGTTTATGCTGACTCTCTCTCCCGACGAACCGGCAAATTCATTGAATATTGCGTCCGTGATTCTCTGACGCTTTTCTTCGGGAAGATTATAAAAGGTGTTTTTTATCATAAAAAATCCTCCAAAATAAATGTGACAGGCAGTCATATGACAACCTGTCACAATTTTAACATCGTTTATTTATTGTGTCAATTAAATGTGTTTTAGATTTTGCACATATACGATCAAAAATCTTTGTGCATATTAACAACAAAATTAAGCTTTGCCTTTAAATTTTTCAAAAAGTCCTTTGCACCCGCTGTAAATATCGTTGTATGCCTGCTCAAAATCACCGCTGTACCACGGATCCGATACATCACGATTCATACCTGCAAAGCTCATCATCTTGCAAACCTTTCCGTCTTTGTCATCGCCGAAAATTCGCATAGTGTTTCTGATATTATTAGAGTCCATGCAGATGAAATAATCGTACTTGTCATAGTCGGATTTTTTGAGCTGAACAGCCCTCTTGCCGTCACAACCGATTCCGTGTTTTGCAAGCTCACGCTTAGCCGGCGGATAAACAGGATTCCCAATCCCGTTCCATATCTCCTCCGTACTCGTAGCAGATGATTTAATCACAAACCTGTCAGCAATCTCGCCCTTCTTAACCATGTCCCTAAATATAAACTCCGCCATAGGCGACCGACAAATATTCCCATGGCACACAAACATTATCCTTATCATAACAAAATTCCTCCCGATTTGCCGTAATATGCCGTGATTTGCAAGGCAAAATGAGTATAACAGGAATGAATATCACTTTTAAAATTCCCTCTAAACACGCAAATCAAGGCAAAATGTGGCATATTATATTTTCCAAAAGTAGTCAAATAGTAGTCAGTTAAGGGGGTGCAGACTACTTTCAAAATCAACCGTATAACGATAACCTTTGAGTAGGGTGGTGCAAAATGGATTTTACATCAAAATAATTCTTTATCAGAACTATAATTTCGATTCAATCTATCATCAACGGCATTAAACAGTAATTATATTATAGCATATAAGAAGTTGTTTTCCTATACTTTAGTTAGCATTCATTCCTAGAAAGATGTTACATATTTTTATTGCATAGTAGTTAATAGATTTTTTAGTGTGAACTCTTGAAATACTTTGAGAAAAATGGTAATATAATAAACATAAAATACTTTATAAAAGGGTTTTGATTATGAATTCTGTTCCAACAAACAATATGGATGTAAAAAAGCAAAATAGAATAAATACTCTTAGATGTCTGCTGAAATATGATAGAATTTCACAGCCTGAGCTTGCACAAAAGCTTAACCTTAGTTGGCCGACTGTTTTGCAAAATGTGAAAGAGTTAATCAATCTTGGATTGGTTCATGAGGTTGGTGCTTACAAGTCTACAGGCGGAAGGAAAGCAAAAGCTTATGCTTCAATTCCTGATGCAAAATTAGCCATCGGAGTTGATATTACAAAAAATCACATAGGTTTTACGCTTGTTGATTTGTCCGGAATGGTTATAAGATATACAAGAAAGACAAGAGCTTTTTCTTCTGATGAAAATTATTTTAAAAACTTAGGCGACTTGATGAATAGTTTTCTAAAAGATGATGAGTTTGACAGAATTATAGGAGTAGGTATTTCTATCCCTGGTATTATAAGTGATGACGGAAAGAAAATAATTTTTTCTCATGCACTTGACATTTATGATTTCAGCACAGAAAAATTTGTTGAATTTATCTCATACCCTTGCTTATTTATCAATGATGCAAATGCTGCCGGTTTTGCGGAAATGTGGGATAAGTCAGATATTGATAATCTTATTTATCTGTCATTAAGCAATACTGTCGGCGGTGCAATTATTTTTTCGGGAAAGCTGTTTTGGGGCAATAATCTCCGAGCAGGTGAATTTGGTCATAATACATTAGTTCCTAACGGAAAACAATGTTATTGCGGTAAAAAAGGCTGTCTTGACGCATATATTTCGGCAAAGGTATTATCTGAACAGGCTGACGGAAATCTTGCAATGTTTTTTGAAAAACTCCGATGCGGTAATGCTGAAGCCGAAAAGGTATGGGACGATTATCTTAAGTATCTTGCAATAGCTATTAACAATCTGAGAATGACTTTTGACTGTGATATAATTGCCGGTGGATATGTAGGAGCTTTTCTCGAGGAATTTGCACGGGAATTAAAAAATTATGTTGCTGAACGAAATACATTTGAAAGTAATGCCGATTTTTTGAAATACTGTACCTTTAAATTAGAGGCATCTGCAGTAGGTGCAGCACTTATGAAAATAGATTCGTTTTTACAGGAAATATAAATTATTAAAAGCAGTGATTCTGATAAATGTCGGAGTCACTGTTTTTTTGCACAAATCATAGTGTTAATATTTAGCAAATGTGATGATTTTAAAAAAATCTATTGACATCAATGTGTGTTTGTGATTTAATATAGTTACTTAATAAAACACTTTATAAAAGTATTTTTAAACAGGAGGACTAATTATGAAAAACACTATGAAAGTTGCTGTAATGACAGGCATTAAAAAAATGGGATATGTTGATCGTCCGGTGCCGACACCAAAGCCTAATGAGGTATTGGTAAAGCTTGAGTATATCGGCATATGCGGCAGTGATATGCACTATTATGAGACAGGTGCAATCGGTGACTATGTTGTAAAGCCCCCTTTTGTTCTCGGACATGAACCGGGCGGTGTTGTCGTTGAGGTAGGTTCAGATGTAAGTCATTTGAAAGTAGGTGACCGTGTCGCTTTAGAGCCGGGGAAAACTTGCGGACACTGCGAGTTTTGTAAAACAGGCAGATATAATCTTTGTCCCGATGTAATCTTTTTTGCTACCCCCCCGGTTGACGGAGTATTTCAGGAATATGTAGCTCACGAAGCAGATCTTTGCTTTAAACTTCCCGATAATGTATCGACACTTGAAGGTGCTTTAATTGAGCCTCTTGCTGTTGGTTTTCATGCTGCAAATCAGGGCAATGCCCACGCAGGACAGACAGCAGTTGTTATGGGTGCAGGATGCATCGGTCTTGTAAGTATGATGGCACTGAAAGCAGAGGGTGTCAGTAAGGTATATGTGGTTGATATTATGCAGAAAAGACTTGATAAGGCTATGGAACTCGGTGCTGATGGTGTTATAAACGGTAAAGACGAGGATGCTGTTGAGGCTGTTATGAAACTTACGAACGGTGCAGGATGTGACCTTGCAATAGAAACTGCCGGTACAGAATTCACTACTCGTCAGTGTATTCATATGACCAAGAAGGGCAGCAACATTGTGCTTGTAGGTTATTCAAAGACCGGCGAAATGAATTTGCCGATGAGTCTTGTTCTTGATAAGGAATTAACCTTTAAGACTGTTTTTCGCTATCGCAATATTTATCCTATGGCTATTGAAGCTGTTGCATCAGGCAAAGTAAACTTAAAGGGCATTGTAACAGACATATTTGATTTTGATGATATTCAGAAAGCTATGGATAAAAGTGTAGAGGATAAGGCAAACATTGTCAAGGCTGTTATAAAAATGTGAGATAGGTAATATTATGAAAAATCATCAGGAAACAAATGTAAAAATTCCTTTTATAAGCAAACTTGCGTATGGATTTGGTGACATAGGCTGTAATTTCAGTTGGATGTTCGTGGGCAATTTCCTTATGATATTTTACACGGATGTGTGTGGAATACCAATGGCTGCAGTTTCTTTATTGATGCTTATATCAAGATTTTGGGATGCAATTAACGATCCTATAATCGGCTCTTTAAGCGACAGAACCAAAACAAGATGGGGCAGATACCGCCCGTGGCTACTGATAGGTGCTCCTTTAACGGCGATAGTTTTAGTATTTACATTTTGGGCACATCCTACATGGGATGACAATGCAAAAACAATATATATGTATGTTACATACTGTATTCTTGTAGTCGGCTATACCTGCGTAAATATTCCTTACGGCACACTTTGCGGTACATTAACTCAGAATATTGAAGAACGAGCAAAGATAAATGCGTTTCGCTCGGTTTGTGCAATGATTGCAATAAACATAATCAATATGGTTACATTACCTCTTATTACATTTTTCGGCGGCCAGAATCAGTCAAAGGGATACCTTTTGGTTACCATCCTTTACGGTTCAATATTTGTTGCCTGCCATTGGTTCTGCTTTGCAAAGACAAAAGAAGTGGTAAAGCCTCCTGTAAAGGAAAAAATACCTATTAAAATTCAGCTTAAAGCCGCAATGCAGAACAAGCCGTATCTTATAGCATTGGCAGGACAGGTTTTATTCGGCATTACATTATACGGTAGAAATGCAGATCTCTTGTATTACTTTAAATATGTTGAAGGAAATGAGGGGTTCTTTACTATTTATTCACTGATACTTATTGTGCCGTCAATTTTAGGTGCAGGAGCATTCCCGTTTGTATTTAAAAAAGTCGGCAACAAAGGCCGCACAGCTGCAGCTTTTGCTGCAGGTACAGGCATATGTATGATTGCTCTGTATTTCTTTAGTGCCTCAAACTCACCTATCGGTTTCTATACAATTTCAGCTCTCTCCCAATTTTTCTTCTGTGGTTTCAATACAGCAATTTATGCAATTGTTCCCGATTGTGTGGAATACGGAGAGTGGAAAACGGGCATAAGAAATGACGGATTCCAATATGCATTTGTTTCCTTGGGAAATAAAGTAGGTATGGCAATCGGAACAGCATTGCTGTCTGCTACACTCAGCGGATTGGGTTTTGTTGCAAACGGTGTTCAGAACAGTGCCGTTCAGGCTACAATGCATCACTCTTTTTCAACAATTCCGGGTGTGTTGTGGATAATAACAGCTGTTGTACTGTTTTTTTATCAAATAAATAAAAAATCATACAACAAAATCATAACAGAATTAAATTCAAAAAAGGAGCAGAATAATGATTGATATTGTAAGCTTAGGCGAAATTTTGATAGATTTTACTCCGAACGGAACTAACGAACAGGGAATAGCATTGTTTGCACGAAATCCGGGGGGAGCACCGGCAAATGTTCTAGCAATGAACAGTAAGCTTGGCGGTTCATCGGCTTTTATCGGTAAGGTTGGCAACGATGCATTCGGTTCTTATTTAAAGCACACATTAAGCAACCATAATATTGATATTACAGGTATGGCAACTGACAGCAATGTGCCGACAACACTTGCTTTTGTTCAGCTTGACAGCAAAGGCGACCGTTCGTTTTCTTTTTATCGAAATCCAGGAGCAGATATGATGCTTAATGCCGATGAAGTGAAAAAAGAACTTATTGATGAATGCAAAATTTTCCACTTCGGTTCATTATCTTTGACAGATGAACCTTGCAGGAAGGCGACATATGATGCTGTAAATTATGCAAAGAAACTCGGGAAAATAATTAGTTTTGATCCTAATTATAGATCTCTTTTGTGGAGTGATAGGGAAAAAGCGGTAAATGAAATTTCAAGAGCGATTACAATGGCGGATATTTTGAAAGTGTCTGAGGAAGAAATGTATCTTGTTACAGGAGAAACAAATCTTGAAATCGGCTCAAAAAAGCTTTTAAATATGGGTGCGTCATTAGTTTTGGTATCGCTCGGAGAAAAAGGTGCTTGCTATCGCAACAAAAATCATTTTTGTGTATTTCCTGCATACAAGGTCGATGCGGTTGATACCACAGGTGCCGGGGATGCTTTTGTAGGTGCAATGTTGTGGCAGTTAAAAAACTATAAAGCCGATGAGATTGCTGATATGGTGCCTGATGATAAGATACTTTTTGCAAATGCTGCGGGTGGACTGACTGCAACAAGAATAGGTGCAATTCCTGCGTTGCCCACATTAGATGAAATTAAAATATGTCAGAAAGGTTGACAAGTATATGAAAATAGTAAAAATCAGACTCACACAAGTGGATCAGGTCAGAGAATTTGTTGAATTAACTTCCAACTGTAATTATGATGTTGATTTAGTTTCAGACCGTTATACAGTTGATGCAAAATCTTTACTGGGCATTTACAGTCTTGATTTAAGTAATCCATTGCAAGTTGTTATATACGGTGATGACAGCGAAGAATATGAAAAAGCATTGGAAAAATATAAGATTTGATGATCTGCGTTAAATAGTTTATAAGTTAATATATAGCTTTCCTTAAAACAAAAGTCACGTTGCAAATTTGCAGCGTGACTTTTGCTGGCTCTATGTCAATAGTTGGGGTAGCATTAAAACAGAATAATTGAAATTGACAAGTGG
>OLFM01000005.1_pt1 | contig 89061 bp, 86 predicted proteins | sample 1609021 | NCBI WGS metagenome assembly OLFM01 (sample SAMN02675044, study PRJEB24791) | human gut metagenome, SKBSTL002 | isolation source: stool | host: Homo sapiens | place: USA | reverse complement strand
AATCTTAAAAATGAATATAATACTACTTTAAATAAAGTTAATAGACTTGGTGGCGGATTTGAAGTTGGTCGTATTATAGCTACCCAAATGGTTCATGCTCGTAATCGTCAAGAAAATTATAATAATCTTCTTAATTGGGCTAATAATGTTTTAAATCAAGATATTACAGATAATCATATTGAAGATGTTGATATTAATTCTGCTAAGAATGGTATTTATCAGCATATTATTAATAGTATTCAAAGAGATATTAAAACTATTCAAGATAACGCTGCAATTAATAATTCCGTTAAACAAGAACGTATTGCTCAATTAAATGAACGATTAGATGCTATTAATAAACTTTATACTCCTATTGATATTGAAAATAAAAATGATATTCAATCAGCTATTCAACTTCAAAAACAATATAATGAAGTATTTAAAGATTTAGCAGAAGTTGTTAATGCTGAGATTAATGTTGAGGTTAATAAAAATCAACTTAATCTATCTGATGATAATATTAAATCTCGTATAACTTATCTTAATAACTTCTTTGATAATAGTCGTAAAAAGATTGTTAATAAAGCTATGGACGATTTACGTAATGCTTATAAACAATATGGTAAAGAATATGTCAATTCTGTTATTAAAGATGCTAATAATGGTAATAAACCTAATATAGATAAAGTTATTAGAGATGCTTATGCTGCACTTGATTTAAGTTCTAAAGGTAATGAACATCTTAAAAATACAATAGAACAATTAGCTGAGATTGCTGAGATTGAAAATGATGTTAATAATATTCCTAAAGAGGAAGAAATTGCTCCTGTTAATCCTGATGTTAATGAAGTTAATGAAACTGATGTAGATGATACTAACTCATCTCCATCCTCCACGGGGAGTATAGCGGAGCGAAGCGAAGCGATTCCTAGTGAGCCTACTAATACTGAACAACCTCAATCTCAAACTGAACAACCAATTTCTCAAGAACCTATTAGTACTCCTAAACCTGAAGTTAATAATAATCTTCCAGATGATGAATTTGAACGTGGTCAAATAGGTACTGATTTAGTTTATGAAAGTATTGCTGATTTAGAAGATTCTCTTGGACATGAATCAACTAGTAGCGATTTACTTAATGCAAGACAATCTTTTATTGATAAACTTAGTCAAGCTGGATTTGAACAAACAGAAGCTGCTGATATAGTTAATAATATTATTGATGGTCTTACAGGAGGTAGTTTATATAGTTCTGTTCAAGATAATAGTACTAGACGTTTATTACTTAATGCTACTTATGCTACTGTTACAGGTAATGAACGCAATATAGAAGCTATTATGGATGATTTTGCTAATAGTGTTGATAGTGAAAGTAATACTAGAGGTAAAATTGTTAATGGTAAAGTCTATCTTAGTATTGGTCAATTAGTTGAATATATAGATAGTGTTACGGGTAATAAAATTATTAAAAATTACTTGTTTAATCAAATAAAAAACTATCTTTACGCCAGCACTAATAATCAAGGTAAATATCGTGCTACTGATGAATCAACTATTAAAAAACTTAATGCTAGACAATTTGTTCAATATGTAGATGGTATTGCTAAAGAACGTCTTGAAAGACTTCAAGTTGAACATACTAATAATGTTAATCTTAAGTATATAATAGAGAATGAAAATGTTAAAGCATTTACTTCTATTAAACAAGGTGATTATCTAGAAACTGAATATGATAGTAAGCTTAAACGTATTAATATACTTGCTAATGATACAATTATTGGTTATATAGGAGTTCCAAATATTGATAAGTTTGGTAATTATGATATGGTTAATCAAGGTTGGAAATATAATATTCATGCTGAAAATGGTCAAGTTGTTTCTCCACTTAAAGACGCTTTAATTAGTATTCTTGATGGTGATAGATTTGACGAAGAATTTATTGGTCATTTATATGAACTTGCTGTTAAAGAAGAAGTTACACAAAAAGAACTTGTTAATCTATTTAAAGAATTTGAAACTAAATATCCTGATATAGTTAGAGATTTTACTACTCCTGTTGCAAGTTTTGATTTAGCTGAACATCTTGTTAATCTTACTAAATACATATTTAATCAACCTTATGAAAATAGTCATGAAGCTAGTATTAATCGTTGGTTTAATAATCTTCTTAATAGTTATGACCAAGCTATTACAATAGTTAAAGGTGATTTTAAAGGTAAGATTAAAGCTGTTAATGTTAAATATGGAGTTCTTAATACTATTGATGATACTAATGGCGAATGGAATGATGTACAAGAAACAGTAGTTGGTTATGATGAAAATATTAACAAACTTGGTGTAGTTGTACAAGGTCAAGTATATCTTAATGGAGAAAGCAAACCTACTATTATTGAAAATCTTACTACTAATGGTATGCCTGTTATTAGTATTCCAAGTAGTGACGGTACTTCTTTATATGCTTTTTGTAAACAAGTTCCATTAAATAGTAATCTACTTAAAGGTGATGCTCGACGTATTATTAATTCTATTAAAAATGAAGTTAATAATCTTTGTAGAGATTATATTAGTGGAAAAATAAGTTTTGGTGAACTTAAACAAAGTCTTGGAGATATATTTGGAAATAATAAACTTATTAACGGAGATAGAAATACTGGACTTCAAATTAGTATTAATCCTACTAATATAGGTTTTTATGTTAAAGGTGCACATTTTAATGGTAAGGATTATGCTTTTACTATTAATTCTGATGCTGGTAATTATAAACGTAATATTATTATTAATTCTCCTTATGTTATTAATAGTGCTTTTAAAATAGGTAAAAGTTATGGTATTAATGCTAGTACTATTGATAAATTAGATAATGCTCTTCGTCCTGTTATTGATGAAATGTTTAACTATGCTCAATTTGCTATTAGTAAAGATTTTATTAATGATAGTATAAAAACTAATGATAAAACTAATAAATATATTTATCGTGAAAATGGTAAAACTATTATAAATATTGATGGTAAAACTTATAGTTATAATAGTTATCAAGATTTTATTATTAGTAATGGTTTAGTTAGAACTAAATTAGCTAATACTAATACTAATGAAACTGCTGGTAATTGGCAAATAGATATTCATTCTAAACTCGATATTACTTATGAGCTTGAGGGTAGACCCCCCGTGGAGGATGGAGCAATACCTGAACAGTTATCAGAGTTCATGTTAGATGATACTTTTAATGCTATTAATTTTAATGCTTTTGAATCTGCTATAACTGCTAAGAATTTAACTCGTGGACTTAAAAAGTATTTTGCTAATGACCAAACTGCTATTGATTATATTGATTCTCTTCAAAAGATTGGTATATTACCTAAAAATATTCATGTTGTAGATAGTATTACTGATAATAATGGTAATAAAGTTAATGCTGTTTATCATCGTGATACAGATACTATTGAACTTAATAGTTCTGCTATTGCTGGTCAAAGAGTTTATCGAGTTGTTAATATTATACTTCATGAAAGTTTACATAGACAACTTTATACTAAATATAATACTGAACAAGCTCTTGCTTTAGTTAAACCTATATATGATAAATTTAAAGCTTGGCTTGATACTCAAGATGATGCTACTAAAGAAAGACTTAAACCTTATCTATTTGAGAACTTTAATACAAGTGAAGCTCTTGAAGAATTTCTAGTTGAAAGTATTACTAGTAATGCTCTTATGACTGCACTTAATGAAATTAAATATGATAATAGAAAAGTTAATAAACGTAAGACTTTATTTAGTAGACTTCTTGAAGTTATTGCTGATATGTTAGGCATTAAGATTAATGAAGATAGTTTATTAGCTGCTGCTAGAGATGCTTATAAAGCTATTAAAAAAATGCCTAAAGAAAGTAATCAAGAAGCTATTCAAGGAACTTTTCAGTTTGAAGAAGAAACTGCTAGTACAGAACAAACTGAAAATCCTAATGAAGATAACAGTCAAGATTATAATTATAATAATGATAATCTTAATGATGGGCTTAATATGTTTAGTAGTGTTGATGATGATATAGTGCTGAATATGGCTGAATTGACTAGCCGTTTGCCAATAGACCAACAGCCCGAATTTGCCACTTTGCTTGACACAGGACGCATCAGTTTTAGCTGTATGTAGAATTAATCGAGCAAAGATAAAAGTCGCTTAAAACGAAAGAAAACAGCCTCTATGACGATGTAATTAAATTTTACTTTACATTAGTCATAGAGGTATTACTATTAATGAATTTAAACTTAAATATAAACTTATGAGTTGTGGAAATATTAAACTTGTAGGATATAATAATCTTAATAATGTTATTATTAAAGAACATGGTTCTAATAATGCAGATTATTATAGTCTTATAGCTATGGTTGAAGACCCAATTTTTAAAAAGATTGTAGCTGATAAAGGTATTAATGTTAAAACTTCTGGAAGACAAGCTTATAATGCTCTTCTTGAAGCTAGAGCTATTAAGCTTCGTAATATGGACGATGTAGCTTCTGTTGCTGAAAAAGAAGAACGTGGTTTGTTTAGTACAATTAAAGCTAGAGATACAGCTATTACTTATATGGCTGATATTATGAATAAACTTAGTTTTAATTTTTTATATAATGGTGCTCCATTAAATTTTAATGAAATTAAAAAACGTACCAATGAAACTGTTATTAATGCTGGACTTAAACGTGCTAAGAAATTAGCTGGAAATGATGAAACTAGAAATAATGAACTTAATAGCTTTATTAATAATCCAAGTCCTGCTATTAAAATTAATGGTATTGGAGCATTTCTTCGTAAATATGGTAATGCTCAAGATTTTAATTATGGTGCATTACTTCGTTCTTTAACTAATACTGAATTTAATGAAGCTCTTTTTAATAATAAAAATGTAGCTAAACTTATTAAACGAGATGAGTTATATCAAACTACTGATTATGAAGAATTAGGCGGTTATCTTGATGAAACTTCTACTGAAGGAGATGAAAATAGTATAGATGATGGTATTGATTTAATGACTCAACTTTGGAATTTAAGTATTGGTGAAGTTAAAGATTTTAATAAACACGTAGAAGAAATTATTAAATATCATCTTGCAAGTTTACCTAAACTTACTGCTGCTTCTCAACTTGATAATGGAAGTTATCCTTTTGATACTAATAATGAATTAGGAGTTGTTACTTTTTCTGATGCTAATTATTTATCTAAAATATTATATGCTAGTGCTGATACTAGTAATGTAGATAATTTTATAGCTAGTCTTAAACGTATATCTGAAACTATTCCAAATTGTGAATGTTTAATTCAATTACATGATTTACTTAGCAAAAATAAAGTATTTGCTAATAAGTATATGATGGTGTTTAATAAACCTATTATATCTAAAATTGAAACTTATATTCAAACTGATTCTAATGGTAATAGTTATGTTCGTGCTCGTGTAACTAACCCTAATACTGATTCTCGTACTATTTTACAGAATACTTTTTATAATAATGTTAAGAATAATATTATTACTAATCGTGTTCCTAGTGCTCGTGAAAAGTTTCGTATATATGATAGATATAAAAATACTCCTCATGCTAATCTTTATTTATATGATGCTTTTAAAGAAATATTTCCAGATATTAATCAAGCTAGTTTTAATTTAGCTATTGCTAAGATTGGTCGTGTAGCTATGGCTAATAATCTTATTAATTTTGCCAATGTTATTAATCGTACAGTTGAAAATTATAATAAATATGTAGAAGCGCTTAAAAAGGATAAAGGAACTAAAATGCCTGATAGTTTTATTAATAGAGGTGATACTTCTATTATATATCAAATGGCTGATGTCTTTAAAGATATTATTTATATTCCTGTTGAACTTAATTCTCGTAATCCTGAAGGTAATTTAAGTTCTGATGTTATTAATAGAAGTTTTATTACTAATATTGCTAAAATAATTAATGATGACAAATCTACTGTTGAAGAACAAAATGCTATGGCTGAAGCTTATGCTAGACAAAAGTTTGCTAGTCATCAATATGATTATAGTAATTTACTTCTTGAACATAGAGATAGTAATGGTAATATAATTAATTATGGATTGTTTAGAAGAGTTGGAAATGGAACTCCTAAACTTACTGAATATGCTCGTAGTATGTTTAAAACTTCTCTTCTTAATGGTATTAGCGAATTAGATAATAATAATAATGACTTATATCGTAGTATGAGTGACGGTGATTATTTAATTACTGCTATGGGATTATTTATGACTGATATTAATAATTCTAAAACTCCTACTGCTAATTATTTACTTCCTATACCTAGTGATGCTCCTAAAAACTTTACTATTACTGCTCCTAGATATAATCTTGCTGGATTGCGTAGTCAACTAGAAGATGGAACTAAAATTATAAATAGAGAACATCCATTATTTAAACAATATTATAATATAGCTATTCAAGAACTTACTAATATGGCTCAAGCTGTTAATGTAATGTTTAAGACTAATGCTAATGGTAATCCTATTTTAACTAATGGAGATTTTGAATTTAGTGATACTTATAATAATAAACCTGAACATTTTTATAATCAATACCATAAAGATGGAAAAGGTAATGTATTTACTACTAAAGATGGACATAAAGTTTTAGCTGGTAGAGTATTTAGTTTTAAACGTTTAGTTAGTAAAATTACTCCTAATAGTAATGGAGCATTTAATGAACTAATTGGGTATGGTAAGACTATTGACATCCTCTACGGGGGGTCTACACGTGGACTTAGCTATGTTAATAATCAAGTAGTTCTTAATGGAGAACAACGTATTGCTCTTGAAGATGCTGTTGCTGATTGGTTAAATGAATATATAACTAATGGTTATAAAGAACTTAAAAATAAATATGGTACATTTATTGATGATAGAATTAATAATGAATCTTTAGCTGAGTTTCTAGTTAATGATTATCTTGTTAGAGATAGTATGTACGATATGTATGGTGGTGACCAAAGTTTTTATAAGAATGGTCAAGCTATTCTAAAACGTATTAAAGAAGTACAAGCTAGTGGTAATCCTTTTGGTAATACTGATTTTACTAAAAATGATTTAGATATAGCTACTGATTTATATGATATAACTATTAAAGGTAATGCTGTTACTGTTCCTTATACTGTTAATGGTGTTGCCAAACGTAAAAAAGTAGTTCTTCAAGATAAATTTAGGGGTGTTACTATTTATAATACTTTTAAAGCTTCTGATAAAGTTGTTATTGATAGACTTGATAATCAACTTAAAAAAGCTGGACTTGATAAAAAAGATAGAGAACGAATACTAGAACCATTTAAAGGCGGTGTTAATGCTAATGATGCTCAATCATATATTACTCTTGAGGAATGGATTCGTCGTATTGCTGCTGCTGGTGAATTAGATAAATATGCTGGACTTATTCAAAGTCTTACAGATGATACTCCAATAGATAAAATTGATTGGACTAAATTTGCTAATAAAGTTCAAATTCAAAAGAATTTCTATTATGATTTATATTATGATACTACTGTTGGTATTGAAGTTCCTAGACAAGTAAAAAATGCTGAGTTTGTTCTTATTCCTAAACTTATTAAAGGAACAGAACTTGAAAAAGTTTATAATATAATGACTAATAGAGGTATTCATCAAATTAATACTGTTGAAACTGTTAAAGTTACACAACATAACAGAATGATACTTTGGAATAATGATGGAATTCTAACTGATGAAGCTCTTAAAGAATTTGATAATAATATATTTGATAATTCTGAATTGTTTAGTTATAATTATCTTTATCGTCAGCAAGAAGTTCCTCAACATATGGTTGATGCTAGTAATAAAGCTGCTATTCAGATTATGAAGAAAATGCTTGATAATCTTCCTAATCGAACTGAACTTAATGACCTTAAGAGTAAAGTATTTAATAACTATGTAGCTAATATTAGAAATAGTTTTGAAAAAACTTGTGCTGAACTTGGTATTGGATTAGATGATAATGGTCATATTGATTTAAATTCTAATGGTACTATTAAAAATCTTAATCGTTTTGTATTCTTTGATAGATTTAAAGAAAATGCTCAACAACAAGGAGTTGAAAAAGCTCTTCTTGAGTTTTTCGATTTAGATAGTGCTGGATTTAATAATCTTCCTTTATTTTTATCTAATATTAATAGTAAACTAGAAAGTATTGCTAATAGTTATTTTAATACTAATATTACTAGACAACTTATTAGTGGTTGGCACGCTGCTCAGCTATCTGATTTTGGTTTTAAAGTTGATAAACAAACTCAAACAGATAGTAAACTTCAATATAAAAAGATTGGAGAAGTTGATGGCACTCCTGTTTATTATACTGAAATTAAACTTCCTAGATGGAGTAGTAAACTTAAAGGATTAAATATTGAACAAGTTCCTGATAGCTTACGTACTATGATTGGTTATCGTATTCCTACTGAAGGTAAACAATCTATATGTATTATGTATGTTAAAGAGTTTCTTCCTGATGCTTATGGTAGTACTGTTGTTGTTCCTGATGAATGGGTTACTCAAACTGGTTCTGACTTTGACGTTGATAGTGTTTATGGTATGTCTAAAACATTTAATCTTGTTAAAGGTGTTCCAACTGAAATTACTCATGCCAGATATACTAAAGATGAAGTAGGATATATTAATTATGTTAAAGATAATGTAGATAAAGCTAGTCGTAAGATTCTTGGGAAAACTTATAATAAACAAGGTAATATTAGAGCTTCTTTAAAAAATAGCGAAGATGCTATTAATGCTACTCTTGAAGGTTATAATGGTAATCTTAAAGTTGTTGAAAAAATTGCTAATGATGGTGGACTTAAGTCTTACGAATCATACTTAAAACTCCCCGTGGAGGATACAAGTAGTCAAGCTGCTAGAACTAATGCTATTATTCAATCATTTATTAATATACTTAATAATCCTGCTGCATTTGAAGAAAATACTACTACTTCTAATTTTGAAAATGTCAAAGAAGCTAATGAAACTTATGCAGAAATAGTTGGTGCTAATAAAACAACTGTTGCTCCTAGTGATTTCTTTACTCAACTTGATTGGTTTGATGCTGCTACTTCCGGTATTAAACTTAAAGGTATCAGTGTTAATCGAGATACTTTTATGAGTATTGGTAATGTTACTAAGGCTAATCATAGTGAAGGTATTAAAGTTATGTACACTACTGATGTGATTAGTGAGCAAGAAGCTGTTAATAGATATGGTAAAGAAAATGTTGAAACTATTGGTAATAAACATATTCGTATTACTCATAAGAATTTTGGTTGGTCTGGAGATGATAAGAATGTTGATGGTTATTTGATTAATCCTTATAGTTCTCAGACTACTGCTCATATTCTCGATGTTATGAAAGAGGGGGCTATACATAATGAAAATACTTATACGTTTAATGCTTTTAAAACTATTGTTGATTTTGGAAGTAATTATGATACTGCTATTGGATTTATGTGGCAACCTGCTATTGATATACTAGTTCGTAAATGGAAAGAAACTAATAGTGTTCTTGCAGAAGGTACTAAAAATCCGCTTACTGAAGCTATTAGAGAAGTTGCTCATAATCTTGGTTTTGGTGAAAAGATTAATTTTGCTGGACGTAAAAAGCTAATTGAAACTATTGATAAAAGTTATGGTGAAACTTTCAAGAAATTATTCAATTTAAGCGTTTCTGACGCATTTTCATCACCAGACCTTATATTTTCATCAGATGCATATAAATCTCGTCTTAGAGGGGAAATGAATGGCGTTCAGCAGGCTTTATTTGACCTTTATGTTCTAGCACAATTCAATCGGTTAAACTCAATCGGACAGGATATAAGTAATAATCTTAATATTCTTAGTGCTGATAAATATGGTGCTAAACAAAGTTTTTATGCTAGTGATAAAGTATTTAGAGATGCTAGAACTGTTATTGAGAATAGTAATATTTATGCTCCATCCTCTACGGGGGGTCAAACCTTGCTGTTAGAGAGTGTATTTCCTGATATTAGTGGTGGTATAAATGCGTTTATTAAATCTGATATATCTAAAAGTAGTTATCCTAGTTTAGCTGCATTTTTACAAATGAGTACTGCTCTTAGTGTTAAAGCTACTCAACAAGTATTTGAAACTGCTAATCCTGTATTTATTGATTATGTATATAGAATAGCAGAATGGACTAAAGGTGGAATAATGACTGAAAAGTTATATAATGATTATAAAGATTATCTTATTAATAAACTAGAAGTAGGTAATAATGGTAGTTCTTATCTTAATTTACCTGTTACTATTGTTAATGGAGATTTTGTTCATTCTAAATATATTAAAGAATATGGCACTGGACAATCTAGAGCTTTAGAAGTTGGTAGAGTTAGTGGTACATTAATTAATATTAAAACAGATGATGTTGTAGTTAAAAATATATTTGAGCCTACACAAACTGAAATTGATGTATTTGCTAAACTTACTCCTGCTCAGAAAGTTGATTGGATTAAACGTAATTTTAGTCAAGATGGTAGTATATTTGAACATATTGAAATAGTTGCTAATGACGAAAGAAGTAATCGCCGTAATGTAAATATTCAATATATTAATTACATACAAGGTGATATTACTAATGATGAAGCTCATAGATTATTTAATAGAGCTTGGAATCATCCTAATCCTTTCATTAAACTTACAGCTCTTGATTTAGTTAAATATGCTTTTATTGTTGAAGGTCATAAATTTAGAACTAGAAATATTAGTAGACTTATAAGTAATACTCCCCTTAGAGGATTGAGTGAGGGCGGAATAGCTATTGGAGATATAGCTATGAAAGGCATTAATAACTATGGTTTTATTGATAAAGATAATGTTGAAGATATAATTGGTTTTATTCGTAAGAATTATAATAGTTTTAATTGTCCTAGTTATACATTTAAAAGACTTACTAATAATAAAATTAATTATAGTCTAAAAAGAAGTGGTATTATTACTTTTAATGGTCAAGAAAATCTTGATAATGTAGGAATAATAAGAAATGGAGATGCTGTTAATGTTATTAGAATTAATAGAAATTTATATATTAAAGGAACTTATGATGGAACTTTAGCTTATTATCCTATTGATAGACTTGAATCATTTGAAACTTATAATAGTATTGAGCCTAGTATTATAGCTAATAATAATATTCATAAACCGTTAGCCGTTCTTCTTTATGAAGGTCTTACTCAACAAGAAAAACGAGATAAATTTATTGATGGTATTAAAGACAATATTAATGAAGCTGTAAATAAAGGTTATAAAGAAGTTCCTGAACTATATGGTAAATATATTTCTGATGAGTATTTCCAACCTTTTATGAATACTCCTTTTGAGAATAATACTATATATACTATTAATGGTAAATTTTATCTTAACATTAATGGAACTACTGCTATTAATTTAAGCGATGATTTAAAACAATATAAAGCTAAATATTCTAATATTGAAGATAATAAACTTGGATTGTTTATTGAAATTAATGAAAATGAAATAGATAGAGTTACTAGTAATACTGATAGATATAGTAGTGTTGATGACCAAACTCCTATTGGTAGATTTGCTAAAAATGCAAGTTTAATTATATCACGCGCTGTTCGTCATGGACAACCTACTGCTCAAAATGTATTAAATGCTCTTAATAATGCTGAAATTAATTATCTTGATAGTAGTAGTCTTTCTGATAATTCTGAATTTTCATTATCAGTCATTGCTAATTATATAGATGTTGAAGCTAATAATATTCTTAATGATATTAATCGTTTTATTAAAATTGACGGTATTGATAAACCTATTAACGATAAAGATGTTATTGGTAAAGTTCTTAAAGATAAACAACTTCAAAATCGTTTCTTAGATGTTATTCTTAGTGCTAATACGTTTAAGAATAAATATAAACTTATTAGCGAAATTGATATTGATAGTACAAATCTTGATGATAAAACTAAAGAGAATATTAGAAAGATTCAAAAATTAGTTAATCAAGTTGATTCTAATACTACTGTACATTCTGCTAGAAAAGATTGGTTTGAAAGATGGATTCAATTACGCACTACTAATCCTAATTATATAAGTGGTCTTATGAAAGAATTTGATGCTTATGGTGATACTGGATTTATGGATTATTGGATACAAGATATTCGTGCTAATCGTAATTTTGTATTGCAGAATATACTTAAAGATGTAATGGGTACTGTTGAAGAAGGTCGTCTTAATGGTATTAAAGAGTCTAATGACTTTAGAAATTATCTTAAAGAACTTAAATCTAGAGCTGCTAAAGATGGTAAATCTGTTAGTCTTGATAGTATAATTGATGATGATGGTAGATTAATTCAACCTAATAATCCTGTTTGGGAAGAAAAGATGAAGAAATATAGAGATGCTGCTATTGAAGCTGAACAAAAATTTGGTATTAATAGTATTGAACATCTTATTGCTCTATCTAATAAAGCTAAGTTTATTGATATGACTACTATTCATCAACTTAAACCTATCACAATTCAAGATGAAGATGGTAATGATGTTACTATTGAATATTCTACTTATATTATAAATCTTGAAAGAAGTTTATTAGGTCTTAAAAAAGAAGATGATGGTATTCCTAAAGAATTTGCTGAATATAAAAGACTTAATAGTAAAATACGAGATATTCTAAGCCAAGCTACTGATAATGTTACTACGCAAAGTCAAGATGAAGAACTTGGACGTATATATGCTCAAATGGATAGTCTTACTAGTCTTTATGATGAAGATGGTAATAAAAAGATTGGTCATGATTTAAATGTAGCTGAAAGACTTCGTGCTTATCAAACTAATATTCGTAAAGTTAAAGAAATGTTCTATGATAAGCAAGCTAAAGAAGGATTTGATTCTAAACTTAAAGAACAACTTTCTATTATTAGTAAATATGAAAGTCAACGTGACGCTAATAGTAATCTTCTTATTAGTATGGAAGAACTTATGAAAGTTCCTGAATATCGTGAAGCTAAAGAATGGATTCGTAAGAATACTAGATATATTCTTGATATTAAAGATATAGAAGATTTAAATTGGGCGTTTGAAGAACTTAAAGATGCTAATAAAGGTAATAGTGTTCTTAATCTTGCTATTAGAGAATTTCAAGCTAAAGATGAATTTAACGTAGTTGATGGACGTAAGATACCTGAAGAACGTGCAGCTCTTATTAAAGCTGAAACAGTTAGAAAATATAAATATACTAAAGGTAATGGTATGCCTTATGTTGGTATTATTCGTTCTGCTGAAGATGAACTAAGAATTTATCGTGCTGATTTCTATAATTATCTTACAGGTAATAAATCTAAGAGCGAAGAAGAAATTAATGTAGGAGAAGCTATTAATAAAATACTTGAAAAGTATTTTGATAATGCTACTAGAACTCTTAATACTGCTGATATTAGTCAAGAAGATTTAGAACAACTCAAAACTGGTTTTGAAGTATTTAATGAAATTACTAGGGGTGAAAAGAGTACTGATAAAGCTAAAGCAAAACGTGTTGCTGAATTTATTGAAAGTGAATGTGATGTTACTTATAATTGGAAGCAATATGAACTTGATAAAAATAGAGCTTTTGCTAAAGGTAAAAAGTATTATGATAAATGGCTAGAAGTATTTAGTGAACAAGTTGAAGAAAATGGAACTATTGCAGAAAGACCTAATCGAACTATTTATGGTATTATTAAACCTAAAGATTTAGATAAATGGACTGATATTGATAGAACTGCTGCAATTAATATTCTTCAAAAGAGAACTAGAGAAACTACTACTCAATATTATTATATGAAAGAAAAAGAAGTTCTTGATAAATATGGTATTGATAGTGTTGAATATAAACAATGGTATAGAGATAATCATTATTTTGACCCATATACTCGTACTATTAAACCTATTCGTATTTGGACTACTATGCAAATGATTAAAGATGATGGTTCAGCTGTTGTTGGTAATTATGAACCACGTATTAATCAAATGCATATTACTCCTAAAGAAGAACTTGTTAATCCAGAATATAGTAGTTTTGTTAATAAGTACAAAGTAGGAACAGGATATGATAATACTAATTATACTAATCTTAATGAATATCAACTTGAACTTATGAATAAAGTAAATGAACTTATGAAAAAGTATTGTTTTACTAATAGTAATAAGAGATATGTTGATATGGGTTATCTTCCAGCTTTACCTAAGTCTAAAGATATGACTGTTAAAGATTACTTTGAACAAGCTCTTAGTTTTCTTGGTTGGACAGCCAATGTTCCTAATAATACTAGTTGGAGAAATAATGAAGATTTAACTTTTGATAAAGATTATGATATTCCTAATCCTAGATTAATTCAATTAGTTAATAAAGATACTCAACAATTGCCTACTATACCTAAATTTAAAGAACCTGATGAAAGTGATGAAGAATTTAGTAAACGTAAAGCTGCTGCTATTAAAGCTAGAGATGAAATTATTGAAAAGAATAATAAAATTCATAATGATATTCTTAATCGTAATTGGGAAGAAGTATTTAACAGTTTCTTAATTGAAAGCAATAGATATAATGCTATTAAAACAGTTAAAAATCTTCTTTATACTGCTGACCAAATTATTACTAGTAATACTGCTTATGATATAAATTATAAAGGTAGTATAAGTGAAAATAGAGAAGCCAGTGCCGGTGGAGAAATTGAATATAAACAAGAAAAACAAACTAGAACTAGTGAACATCTTAGAAGTTTTATTCGTCGTCTTGTATTTGAACAATATAAAGATAATAAAACTCCTAATCTAGTTAAATTAGGTTCTCTTGCTCAAAACATTGCTGGTAGTAAATATATGATGATGAACATTACTGGTGGTATTGCTAACGTTCTTACTGGTTCTAGTAATATATTTATGGAACGAGCTGCTGGTGAATATATTAATCTTAAAGATTGGGAAGCTGGTAAATCTGAATGGATTAAAGGAACTATTAGTTATATGGCTAATATGTATAGTGAAAATAGTAGTACTCTTCAAGATGCTATTATTAAACTTAGTCATGTAGTTGATTTTGATAGAGTAACTGAAGTTAGTACTGCTGAAGGTCTTAAAGAAAATATTCGTAGAGTTCGTGGATTATTATTTAGTCCTCAATCTGTTGGTGAACATTATATGCAAAATACTATGTTATTTGCTATGCTTAAATCTCATAGACTTGTTGATAATGGTAGAGGTGGTTATGATATAATGAGTAAAGAAATGTATCATCGTAAAGCTGAACAAGATGCTCTTATGTCTGTAATAAATACCCCCCGTGGAGGAGAGAGCCAAGCTCTACTTGAACAATTCAATAAGTTCATTGATGATGCTAAAGCTGATAATAAAAAACGAGCTAAATATAATCTATTTAAAGCTAATCCTATATTTGATTTTGTTAAAACTTATCTTAATGAAGAACAACAAAGAGAATATATAGCTAAACGTAAAGAACTTATTAAGAATATTGATAAAGAGTTTGCTAAACTTCCAGATATTTATAATCAGTTTGAACTTAAAGATGGAATTGCTCAAATAAAATCTGATAGTAAACTTACTCTTAAAGAATATGCTAAATTTATTGATAAAGTTCGTGAAGTAAATAAAAAAGTTCATGGTGTTTATGATAAACTTGGTTCTGCTAATATTGAACAACATTGGTGGGGTGGTATGGTTATGCAATATCATAAACATCTTTATCCAGGTTTTAAGAAACGTTATCGTTGGAATGGTTATTATAATGAAACTCTAGGTACTGTTGAAAAAGGTAGTTATACTAGTCTTTATGATTATTTAACTATTCCATTTAAAGAAACTAACGTAGGAGAAGTTAATAATGTAAGTGATGTTCTTAAAGCATTCCAAACTTATGGTAAGAATTTACTTTCATTTGCTGTTAATTTCAAACTTAATTATGAACTTCTTCCTGAACATGAAAAAGCAAATATTAGACGTAATTTAGGTGATTTACTTTATGTAGGTGCTGCTATTATTGGAGCAATTGCTATAACTGGTATGGGCGGTGATGATGATGAAAGTATTATGTATAATCTTATGCTTTATCATGCTGACCGTCTTGCTTCTGAAGCTGCTTCATTTACTCCATTTGGTGCTTATGCTGAAGGTAAAAAGTTATGGTCTAGTCCTGTTGCTATTGGACAAACTATTAATGATTTGCTTGGTACTACTGCTATGGCTGCTAGATTTCTTATTGAAGAAGATTTTACTGAGGAATATACTACTGGTAGATATAAAGGTATGAATAAGTTTGAAGTTATGGCTGTTCGTAATATACCTGTTGTTCGTAGTATTAATCGAGTTCTTGATTTACCTAATAATAATAGTTATTATAAACTTGATGAAAATATACTTAGTATTATACCTTATAAAGATATAGCTAAAGATATATTTGAATAAGCTGGACTTGAATCTAGTAAAAAATAAGGGCTTGCCTATGGTATCACTACCTAGACAAGCCCCTTTTCTTTTATCTTAATTAAAACCATCATCATTATTACCAATAACACACATAAGAATAATAAAAACTATAATACCAACAACAAATAGTTTTCCACTATACTTATCCATAGCTTCACTATCACTAATATTATTAGCAACTGCTAATAGTTTAACACCACCAAATATAATTCCAAGAAGAACAATAAATGCAACCATAATTATAATATATTTAAGTTTAACAATAAGATAAAAATAAACCCCAGTAGTAAGACTAGCTTAGCTACCGAGGTTCAATCGTGTCAACGACTATAAGTTTAAGGATTAGTAGAACGCTCCGCTTCGCTACGCTCAACTCCCCGTGGAGGATGGAATAGACTAGTATTCATTCAATCAATATAATCATTATCATTAATAACTATACTAATATTACTAGCGCAACTACCATTCCATCCTCTACGGGGAGTATAGCGAAGAGTGCGTAGCACTCGTAGCGGTTCCAAGCTAATCATCAAATTAAATAAAGCCAGCTCTATTAGAGCCAGCTTTACGTATAACATATAAACCATTAGCATTAATACTATTTACTTCTTTAGTCCATATTTAGCCCATTGAAGAACAAATCCAAGACCTTCCCAAATTTTATCTTCAGCTTTAATTTGAGCATAAGCAGCACCAATTCCTAAATTAAAATTTTCAGGTTTTATACAACTTGATTGACCATGAACTTCAAATCCAGTAAGACAAGTAAGAGTAGTATTAGTTGTTTTAGAACCAACTTGTATGCTTTCAATATTACTAATAAATCTCTTAATGTCATTTTCTTTAAGAGTATCTCCAGTAGGGTCTTCAAGTTTATAATAAGCATTTTCAAACTCTTTAGCAGGACTCCAAGATTTATATCCATCTGGATAAGTTACTTCATAACCAATATCATCTGGATGAGCATTACCAATTTTATAACCTGCACTCAAAGCCATAGAAGCTCTCATAGGAACAGCTTCAATCATTTTAACTCCAATAAATTTAGCCATAATTTTAAAATTTAATTATTCAATAGTTATAATAACTTCGTTAAGTTCTTTACTATAATCAATAACTTCTTCAATAGGAGATACTGTACTATTCCAATGTTCAACTTTCACTTCAGACTTTTCATCACAATCTTTAAGTATATTTATAAGTTCTTTAACTGTCATAGTTTATTCTTTTTCAGGTTTATTAATAATATCTTTAATATAATCACTAGGAAAACTTCCTTCAAGTCGAGCTAATTCTTTTCTTTTATAATCATTATCGACTTTAGTAATAACAGTAGTAGGAAATTTAGTAATTTCTTTTCTTAGAATATCATCTAGATTTGTATTACGAATATTAAGAGTAATATCACAATTAGCTTCATTAATAGCATCAGTTATATTTTTAATTGCTATTTTACAAGCGTCACAACTATCTCTAGTAAAACAATCAATACGTATCATAACACAATAGCATTATTTTTAACAGCTTCTTTAATAGTATTAGGAACTCTAAGAAGAGTATTCTTAATCATTTCAGTAGTAAGACTATCAGAATATACATAAGTAGCATAAGTTCTCCAACTATCTTTAATTACAACAGCAAATTTGTTAGGATTATCAACATTAGTTTGAATATATTCTACTTTAGTATTCTGATATTTCCACATCCAAGCAATAGCATCAGCACACTTAGCACGAATTATACAATCATGTTCATCAATAAACGCTTCAACAAATATATTATTTGTTTGTCTTGTAGGTTCATCTCCAGTAAGATAATTAATATCATTACGAAGTTCTTCCCAAGTAACAGAATTACTATATCGTTTATATTCTGTATCATCTCGATATATAATACAAGTAGGATATTCAGTAATATTCTTACCAGCAACAGCCTTTTCAAGTATCATATTTTCAAGAATAAGATGGTCAGGAAGATTTTTAAAATTACATTGAACATTAGTACCAAATAAAGCTATATCAATAGCTTCTCTCATAGCTTCTGTTTTATCTTTATTAGCACTTTTATAATAAAATTCAATTTTAACCATAGTATTCGTATAATATAATGAGAATTTATAAAATTAGCTATTTTAAAGCCCCACATTGAATGATATTCATATCGTGATAGATTAATCACAATAACAATTAAAATTCAATGTAGGGCAAAAGAATCATATCTATGACTTTCCTAGCAGCTTGCGAAGATACTTTCTAATAGTGTAATCGCTTTGCACACCACGTAAAATATCACCATTACAATAAGCAGTAGGAGCATCACTAATACCAGCACTACGCGCTTCTTGTCTACCAGTATCAGTATATAGATTATGCCTAATAAGATTAAACCTACCGGCAAACTCAGGTAGAGCAAGAGCTTTGTGAAGCCTTTCTTCAAAAAGTTTACTAACATTACAATCAGGTAAATAAAACAAGATTAACTTTTTCATAGATAAACTTCATTACCTTCAATTTTAGCATCACTAAAATGACTTTTAAAACTTTCAACACTTCTACACCATAAAGGTTCAAGTCCATCAACTTTATAAATAACAGCAGGAATCCATTCACCTGTATCTGGATGTTTCATTTTAGTAATACTAATAATTATATATTCATTAGACGTTTTATTATGAATATAACGAGCACCAACTTTAAGCTTTAGCTGCTCCTCCTGTTCCTTCTCCAAATCCTTTGTTTCCACGTTCACTTTCTCCTAATTCTTCAATAGATTCAACTTCTTTCCAACTAATTCTTTCAGCACTATTAATAATTAATTGACAACATCTATCTTTACCATCACAATTATATGGTGGAGTAGAAACTTTAGCAAGTATGTTAGTCATTGTAGTTCTAACATTATTAAGTTTAAGTCTAGCATTACCAACCATACTATCAGGTAAATGCATATATTCTCTCAACTTATCAACTACTTCAACAAGAGTAGATACAGCATGAACTAAATCTCTAGAAGTACGATTCTTAAAAATAATAAGAAGTTCTCCACGATAACCCCAATCAAGAGTACCAGGAGCATTAGGCATATAAAAGTCAGATTTAGTAAGATTACTTCTAGGACGTAAAGACATTTCATTAGGTTCACCATTAGCATCATCTCCAATATTAAATGCTAAACCTGTATGATAGATAAATCTATCTTTATCTTTATCATATTCACAATGAATAGGATAAACATCCATACAAGCATCACCTTCTTTACCATAAGCAGGTAGAATAGGTTGAACATTACAATACTGTTCTACATTTACAACATCTCCACTAAGAAGTTTAATCTCTTTCAGTTTAAATACTTTTACTTCCATATATAATTAAATTATTAAATTAAAGAGCTTCTGCAAGAGCAAAAGCATTTTCTATTTTTCTAGATTTATCGCCATAACAAATACTATCAAATCGTTTCGTACCTTCAATATTATCTATATTAGAATAATATCCACTAATGGCATTAACTGCACCCCAAGCTGTACCAAGAATATCTCTTTGACCTGGACAATCAAAATAATAACTATAAGTATCAGAAATAACATTCATTTTTCTACTACTTATTTTACTATCAGTTAAAGCTAAACCACTACGATAAGCAATATCTTTAATAGTATGTCCTGTATCTTTTAGACGTTGAATTTCATCACTAGTAAGAAGATTTTCTCCAATAAATTGAATTACATCTTCATCAGTAACTTTAATATTAGCAAGTAAATTACAATATTGACCAAATTCTTCAGATTTAATTTTACTAATTCCAAGTATTTCTTGCGCAACAGAAATCTTATTATGAACACTAGTTGTATGTCGAAAACTAACATAATTACTACTAGTACGAATAGCAGCATTAAGAGTATGTTGACAAATAACTCTAATAGGAGTAAATAAAATCTTAACTCCGCCACTACCATCATGAGTATTAGTAAATACTAGATAATTTTCAACAGGGTCACCTTTAACAAGAATATTATTAGGAAGTTTAGCACTTACAAATATTCTCTCACCATTTCCCCAAAATCCAGCAGTTTGCCAAATAGCAGAATTTTTACCAATAGCGTCATCAAAGAAATTAAAAGCATCATTGTTTTGTACAATAGTATATTTACTTTTAACAACACCTAAAGGAATATTGTAATCAGTACGATAGGTAGCAAAGGCGTTATCACACTTACGATAAATGTCAGTACCAAAAACATGAGCGCCTTCTTTTTGTTCTTTAATAATTCGGTCAAGTTCTTCATCAGTTCCAGTAAGTTTAATAGGCATTTTACCAACTAGTTCACATTTAGCTACATTAAAATTAAGTCCAGCTTTAAGCATAACTTCTTTAGCAGTAGCACAATCTGATACATCAATAGCACCAGAATAAGCCCAAGGTTTACCTTTTACTTTATACATATTATTTATGACTTATACGTAACATAACACTTTCAATATCTCTAACAGCTCGGTCTTTATTAACACCATAAGTATCCATATACCATTTTATTAATTCTTTTACTTTTTCTTCTAATTCCATAATTAGCAAGATTAGTAGTGTTGACTCCCCGTGGAGGATGAACTTAATTCTGTCCTCTACGGGAAGTATAACCAAATTATTTAATAATAAGACTAGTATTTTCAACAAGTTTAGCTATACTAATATCTCTACCATCATTAAGAATATTCTTCATAGTAGTTTTATTAATACTACTACTTCTAGTCATTTCATGTTGATGATTAAAGAAAGTATTAAGTAAATCAAAATTAATTTTATTAGCTAAATCACCAACAGGTTTTTCAATCTCAAATTTAACTTTAATACAATCTAAATCATCAAGCGTAAAATAACCTCCAGTTTCTTCTCTAAGTCTAGCAGATTGTTCAGGATATCTTTCAGTAAATTTATCATTAATTTGTTCAAGAAGAACATCTCTACTAAATGAGAAATTACTATCAATCATATCATTATCCCAAAGAGATTGTAAATGTTCAAGAACTAAATCAATAAATATCTGATTAAGATTTTCATCAATCTCAACACATTTACTGTTCTTAGTATAGAGTTTACTATCAACTAGATTAATAACTTTATTACCAGACTTACCTAAATCTCCATAAGCAATAACAGCATCAAGCATAACTCCTTTAAGTCTTTCAGCATTGTTTTCTTTAGTTTTACGAAGAACAGCTAATCGTTGCTCTTCCTTTTTACAAGATTCAGCTTCAAGATTAAGTACAGTATATGCTTTACGATAACCATCAAGTTTAGATTTAAGATTATCTTGTGTAATAGCAAGACATTCTTCAAGTTCAGGAGTTAATTCACCTCCATTTTCTTCTAACTCAAGAAATATATCCTCAAGTTCAGTAGTAATATTATAAATACTTGCCATTATTTTCTACGTTTAGATACATTATAAGCAGAACGATAATAAGGATTTAAATAACCAAATAAATGAGTATAATCACTAGCAGTAATTTTACCTGTATTAGTTCTATATTTATAACTAACTTCAATATATTTCTTCCATAGTTTTTTACTTAAACCAAGATTACCAACAAATCCACCATTTTCAAATACAACAGCTTCTGTATTTTTAGTAGTTCTAAAACGGTTATTAAAACCATAAAATCTTCTTCTCATAACTTTAATATTTAAATAGTTAATAATTTATATATTATGTCTCATTTCCTCATACGCTTCTTTTTCAAGTTCAACAGTAACATCTTCAAGACGAATACCTCTTAAACAAGAACATTCTTCCCATTGAATATTATAATAAGCATTAAGTAACAGTAAATTAGTATTATTAGCATCAACAGCCATAATCCAATTATCAGGAGCTATTTCTATTTCAACACAATCAATAGTTATTGTAGGACGAGGAGTCCATCCTTTATTAATTTTATATGGTAGTAAATAACATTGATTAAAATATCTACCGGTAAGAATATTATATTTATGTTCAAATAATCCACCACTCCAACAAATAGGATTTTTATTTTCAGTCCATTCTTTAGTATCAAAACTATATCTACTAGTAGCTCGTTTATTAAAAGCTCCATTATAATGAATACTACCATTTGGTTCTTTAAATACATCAGATTTACGTCTGTTTTGACAAGTACCATCAGAACTTATTTGACACCATTCATCATCAGTAAATTTAAGAGGACTAATAATATCCCAATCACATAGTCTTTGAACAAGATTAATTTCCCAAGGAGCAGAACTACCACTATTACCATGAGAAGCAAATACAGCAACAGCTTCAATTACTTGTTGATACATCCAATCATTTGGACCACCTTCTCCATTACCATATCCAGCAAGTTTAAGTTCTTTAATCGCATGTTTACAAATATTACTTTCTCTAATAACTTTAGCTAAAACTTTCTTATTAATAAGAGGTTTATTATTTTGCTTTTTAATATAACGTTTACTTTTCTTCATCTTTAATTACTTTAAGAACAACAATATTACATAAAAGACCATAACAAAGATACTTATTAAATACACAATCAGGACAATTTCCAATATGTTTATTTTTAACATATTTACATAAAAGTGTTACTTCTTTACCATCTTTACACCTAATTGTAGTATAAAGAAATTCTTCACCATCATTTAAATCATCAGTGAAATTAGTACCACTATAATTTTCAACATGAAAATGTTTAAGTTTATCAATCTCTGAAGTCATATCCAAGTTCCATTAAATTATCTTTAATCATACCAGCTATAATAACACAATTTGGATGAGGTTTACCTGTAATACCATAATAACGTAAATCAATAATATGGCGCCATTCATTAATAGAATATGTATAAACACATCTAGTAGCAGTATCAAGAGGAAGAACACCACGAGCATCTTGACGATGCATACCAATATCTACAAGAAGTTTATATTTATTAAAAGAATCATTACAACTATTTCTATAAATAGATGCTTTTTTATGAGAATTGCACCATTCTTCAAAAATAGGTTCATTATTTAAATAATCTACTTCTTCATCAGTCATCCAATGAGGACGACAAATATTCCCATCTTCATATACATATCGAGTTGATTTTTCAGCAATATTATTAGGACTAACACGATTTAATTCACGAGAAGTACTAATTTGTGTATCAACACAAAAAGTATATCTCATCATATGAAATCCTATTTCAGTATTACAAAAATCTTCAATAGGAACAATATATTTAGATAGATAACCAAATTGTGTTTTATGGTCTAAAGCCCAATTACCATTAACAGTTATATAATAAACATGTTTTTCATAATGATAACTAAAACCAATAGTATTAGCATAATTAATAACAATAGTTTCTAAAGTTTTATCACTATCATTAGCTATTATATAATAAGTTCCATGACGAAACATACTCCAATGTTCACTATCTATAAGTCTTTTAATAGTAGCTTGATCATTACCTATTTCTCTACCATAACAAACTCTTGCGCATCTAGCAACATGAGCTTTAGCATCACCTCCTTGTTGCCAAAGTTCAACTTTAGGTTCAATTATTTTCATTTTCTTGATTATTATAAAAATCTTTAACTACATTTCCAAACACAGTATAAAAATGTTCTTTAGGTATAATATTAATAGGTTGTATAGAATCAAGCTCTTTAAAAAACTCTTTAAGACCTTTATTTCTAATCCATAAAGTATCATAAGTAGCAGTTATATAATTATCTTTATCCATGTCACAAGCTATAAAACAAGTTTCACTATCAAGCTTATCTATACATTCTTTACATACAATAGCTTCAGCTATTTGTTTACTCTTACTAGCATCTTCTTCAACAGAATTTCCAAGTGGAGTATAACCAATAACTTTACCACAACATATACAAACTCTAGCAAGAGCATTTATACCAAAAATAGGATGTAATTTCATACCATATAATCAGTTACAAATTTAAGAACTTTATAGAAAAGACCAACAAGAGTACCAGTATTATCAATAACATAATCATCTTTATTAATTGTTATTTGTTCACTTTCGTGACTATCATGATTATCATTATTAGATTTTCTATCTACTCTAATTATCATCCCTCCACAATCTCTGATAGCTTTACATTCATCATTATCAAATCTAGCATCAGCTATAATACATTGTCCTTTACTATTTCTTATATCAAATGCTTTATTCATAGTATAACGAATAAAAGCTTCTCTCCAAAAATGATTTCTAATAATGTTAGTACCATAATATTGAAGAAGAACTCTAATTTTAATACTAACATTATTATTATATAAAACAAGATATGAGGATAAGTCATTATATTTTAATATAGCATCATTACATTTATCCACAACATAAGTAGCATCTTTAATATTAGTAGAAACAATACCAGTTTTAAAATTATAATAATTTTCTTCTTTAACATCTTGTCTATCTAGAAGTTTACGGTCAATACCACAAAATTCAGATATATCATCTTTAAGTTTATCAGCAAAATGAATAATTATTTCATCATTTTCGATAAAATCATTTTTATGATAAAGAAGCCAAGTATCATAACTAGCTTTCATAATACCATCATGAAGGATATAACTAATCATAGAAGCAACTGTATCTTTACCACTTCCTTTAAATCCTTTAATACCAACAATAGTAACTTTATTAATACTCATAATAATTTGTTTTTGTTTATCAAGACAAATATAAAAATATAATAGGAATTTACTAGTAATAATGATGCTGAATTTAATGTTAAATATCATAGTGAGAATGACGCATTTTAAGGCTCATTATGACACGCAAATCTTATCGTGATAGATTAATCATTCTGATATATAAAATTGAATACAGGCAAAAAAGAATCATGTCTACGAGCGTGTCATATACAATTTTACACCCATGTAAAACAGAAAAGCCTAGCACATCATATTGTGTACTAGGCTTCACCTTATTCAATATCTATATGATAAATAATACAAAAATCATTACGTTCTTCTACAAACTTAACATTAATATTAAAATCATTTTTAGACATAACAAAAGCATTACGTAATCTTATATCAAGAAGATTAATAACTTCTTTAATAAGAAATAATTTAAATCCAGTATTAGCATCTCTAGTTATAGGAATATTATTATTAATAATTTTATCTTTATATAATATTACATAAAGTTCATTATTTCTAGTAGCATCATTATATCTAATAGCAAAATTATAACTTTTAGCGTCATAATCAGTAAATAGAATAATAGAATTATAATAACAACTAAAATAAGATTTAGTTCTATCAAAATTATTATTTCTAATTACATTATAATCTAGTATCTCCATTTATAACAACAGTTTTAATATGAAATGGAACTCTAGCAATGCCACTTCGTTCGCCATATTCTATATGAACAGTTCTACCAATATAAGATTGAGAATCGAATAAAACTTCCTGTTGAACGATATGACTAGTGCTTAAACGAGTTTCAAATTTTTCATTATTAATATCATTTTTACAAAGAAGAATAGGTAAATCACGTTTCTTTTCTTTATAAATATCAAGAATTATAAAATCTCCCTCAGCAGCATCTTTAAACTTCTCCATATAATTAGCTCTACGTCTACCATATTGATAATTAGTTTTAGCATTACGAAGTATAAGACCTTCAAATCCTAGATTAATAAAATGATTTCTAGCGTCAATAGCTTCATTATCATTAGTAATATATTTGTTATGAAGAATAATCAATCGTTCTTTATTATTATAATGTTCTTTAATACTATTAAAAGAAGTAGGCTTTTTAATATGATAACGATACATATTTCTATGAGCTTGGTTACCTTCCATCATAATATCATAACACCAAAATTGAAGAAGTTTATTTTCAACACAATTAGCATCTTTAACAAAATGATTAATTTGATTTATAGTATAGCCTGGAAGATAAATCTCACCATCAAGAGCAACATACCCATCAATCATATCCCTGATAATATTTGCAGGAATAATAGAAAGAAGATAATCGCTAAGATTCTCCAAAGTATTCCAAATAATGCCTTCACGACTTTGGAAACGAAGCCTAATAGGTTTAAACATATCATTTTGAGTATAAGCAGTAATAATACAACGTAGACCATTAATCTTATACTGACCATACATACAACTGACTTTTTTCCAAACATTACCATTATACGTTTTAGCAAGCATTGGAAGTAGAAGATTACTGTTTCCATTACTAAGGTCTTTAGGTAGATAAGTATTTAGAAAATTAAATAGTTCAAGACTATTCTCATCCTCTACGGGGGGTCTATCTTGCATATCACATATTTCATTAAGATATTGATAACCTTGTTTAATCTTCTCATTATATCTACTTTCAAGTTCTTTATTACCATCTTTTTGAGTAACAGTATAAACTTCTTTACGAATATTACCTCGAACAAGACCATAAAAAACAGCGATACTATTAGTATCACTGTTAAAGCTTGCCCACCAAACAGTAGGCATACCATTATTATTTCTACGATAAAGTCTATTCATTATGTTCACTTATTTTTAAACTATTAAATGCAAAACTAACAGCTTTACCACCTAGAAGTTTAGCTTTACGCTGAGCAATCGTTTCCTTTTTAGGCTTAATAGCCTTTGCAATACCGGTGCTAACATCAATGGGTTTACCTGTAAAGACATCTTTTGATTGATTAACTCTGCTAGCACTTCTAGTGCGTTTCCTTGGTTCTTTACTATAATATCGTACTGGGTTTCTTCTCTCGAAATCAAGATTTTTTTCATGTATATCAATAATTCTTTTAATAATAGTATTACGATAATCAATATAACTTTGAGCTTTTTCTGGATGATGTTCTAGAATAAGATAAGCTTTATCAAGAATATATTCAATACTAGAAAGAGCAATACGATAACCATAATTAATAGTTTGTCTAGGACGAGAACCATCAGAATAAATAATAGTACAATCTAAATCTTTAATATAAGATTCAATTGCATCAGCCATTGTAGATTTATCAATAACATAATTAATATATCTAACATCTCTATCATCTAGCTTTTCTTCATATCCTTTTATTATCATAGATTTTCTTTCTTACATTTATAAATAATAATACGAGTTGGTTTACCTATAAGACAATGATTATATTTAAACCATTCAATAATATCAAATGTAGGATAAGTTTTAGCTATTCCTTCAATAAGAGCATAACCTTCTTGATAATTAAAATTACTATGAATAGTTCCACCATTATCAGTATCAAGTAGGCTAAACTTTTTGATATATTCAACGTCATCATTAGAAGATAGATTAATTTCTCCATAACAATAAATATCTTTTTTATCAATACGTTTACCATCTACATTAATACATTCCCATTTATCAAGATTTTGTTCATCTTCTTCAGTAATTGGACGCATAACCGTATATGTAACACCAGCTAGACTTTTAGTATGGCAAAGTATTACTTTCTTCCGTATCCCAAGTAAATTCAGTTTCTTCTCCATAATTATCTTCTATATATTTAATAACTTGTTGAGTTAGTTCATTAATAACATTTGTAGAATAACTACTTCTCAATTCGGCAAAATCTTTAACACCAAGTTCTTTAGGAATAATAATAGGTATAATATCATAATCATTCTTAAGAATTATAGCTTCCATAAGACCAGTTCTATCATTATCCATAAGACTAATAAGAAAACCATTTCGATTAAGTTTATTACGAAGCCAATCATATTCAACTTGACGAAGTTTATAAGTTTCATGCGGAATATTAACAACACCAATAGTCTTAGACTCAAGGGTAGACCCCCCGTAGAGGATGGAATGATTAATACTCTTTAGATAACATTCAAGACTTAATCTATCTTTAGTAGATTTAGTTATAATAATAACGTCATAATTATCTAATTCAAGATTAATAACTCCTTCAATAGTATTACTATTAGTTATAAACTTAACTTCAGTTTTCTTATTCCTATTTGGAAAATACAGTTTAACATTAACTATTCCTCTTTTATCTTGTCCAAGAACATATCCATAACATAAATCCGTTTTATCTTTATCGTAAAAATATTTAGGAATAGGATTAGTTGAACGATTAATATAAAATTGGTCAACAGGATAAACAAAATGAGTATTAAGAAAATTAAGATTAACACCAAATTGTCCCCAATATTTAGCATCTAAATTATTCCACGGACGAGTAACAAGTTCAATAATAGGTTTATGATTACGTACATTACTAATAGCCCTAGCAATATTATAATCGTTGTTTTCATCTTTATCTTGTCCATAAATAATATTTCTAAAAGTATAAGCAATATGTTTAAGAACAAATAGAAATTGACTTTTAATAGAAATATCAATTTGCTTATGAACAATTTCAGAGAGTACAGTTGCAGCAGCATCTATACAATCTCCCCACCAATATCCAGCAAAATCTCTTCCTTTAAGTTTATTCCTATTATCATATCTAAAACCAAAACTAGGATGAGTATCTTCACGAAAAGGACTAGATATAAATTCTCCTGTATCTATACAATGTTGTATATCTTCAACACTAATTCCAGTATAAGTGCTAAAAATAGTAATTTGACTAACTTTAGAGAAAATATAATCTTTAGTTAAAATAGTATTACTAATATTTCTTTTCATAATATTTCTAATTTGACCTTTATCGTGAACATATAAAAAAAGAGGACTAGGTACTAAAATAGTACCCAATCCTCTTACATACAACTATTTAACTAACTTTAATTTTTTAAAATGGCAAATCTTCTGTTGGATTAACAAAAGCACCAGCAGCATCATTACCACCACCACCAAATGGACTAAAATCTCCACCGCCATTAAATCCACTAACAGGATTTATAGGAGCAGCAGTTTGAACACCGGGCATTACACCAACACCAGGCATAGCAACATTTGGCTGTTTAGCTTGTTCGGCAGATTTTTGATAAACAATACTTTCTTTATAAGGGTCAATATGCAAACTAGGAGCAGATTGTTCTTTATAAAGTTCAATAACTCCATCATTGATAAATGTAGGAAATCCTAAATCACCAAATGAAGATTTACTTCCAACAACAGCACGCCATTTACCATCATTCTTAACGAAACGAAGAAGCTTCATCCAAATAGTAATAGGTTTACCTTTAGCATCATTATAAACAGGTTTACCATTATTATTAAGTAACTTAACATAATTTTCAAACACAGTTTTATAACCAGCTATAACTTCTTCAGCCTCAACAGGTACATACTGCATATTTTCATCAAAATCTTCAAAAGGCAAAGTAAGAGCATCAATTTCTTCTTCTGTTAAATCACGACCTTTAAGAACAAATACATTATATATATGTTTCATAAAGCGGAAAATGTTATCAACTTTCCAAGCACCTTTACCACCGGGAATAGTTTCAACATTACTTTCAGCAGGAAGAAGACGTTGAGTTACATAACGACGTTCATTGATATTTTCATGATTACTAGCAAAAGTAAATGTAAGATAAGGAATACTCATACCAGCAAATGAAGGCATACCTTGAACATCATCTTTCAGTGTAGCCCAATCAACTTTAACATCTTCAAGATGGCCAATAAACAAGCCATTAGCTTTGTTGCAATCAGTACGTTCATCAAACTTTTTACGAGTTACATCACGTAAATCGTTATTAATACCTCTACCTCTACGTTTTTTAGGAGTTTGTACTTCTGCATTAGCAGTTTGTTCAGCACTTGCTGCAACAGCAGCTTCATTCTTAATTTCTTTTTCTGTCGACATAATTAAAGTAATTAAAAGAATTATTAGATAAAATAAGAGCTGCACCATTAGCAATACTAACAATGCAGCTCTATGTTCAAGATACTATATTTCTAGGACGAAGATTTGATTATTCAGCAGTTTCTTCTTTTTCAGCTTTCTTACCGATACGAATAGGTTCTTCATCTTTATATTCGGTAAGCATTGCAATCTTAACAACAATATCTTTATGACCGTTATTAACAACAGCTTCTTGCAAGTTGTCAATATCTACTGTATAAACACGATTCTTAGAAGTAGCTTCTTCATCAGTCATATTAGCTTTCAACTGCTTCCAAACATTAGAATCAGTAAAGTTAAGAGTTACACCAATACCAGACAAAGCAGCAGTATTAGCACATTTAGAACCTTTAATTTTAACAACTTCATCACCTTGAATACAGCTAACCAAAAGTTCTTTCTGTTCATCTTCGGTAATACCTTCACGACCAAGAGCAGCTTTCAGTTCTTCATTAGAAGAAGATAAAGCACCTTCAAGAGTTTCTTGGAAATAAGTATTAATATACTTAATCTTATCATTCTTAGTCATACGAACACGAGTAGTACAAGGATTACCATTCTTGTCTAATTCAGCAATACCTTTAGCCAAAGCCCAAATATCAAATTCAGCATGAACAGCCATAGCAGCTTCGGGAGATTCAATATCCAAACCTTGTTCTTCACAGAAAGCAACAACTTCGGGTACTTTATTGATAATAGCATTATCAATATTTGCACAGTTATTAATGAACATTACATATTCACCATGAGCAATGCCGAGAGCTTTAGAAACTTGGGCAGTCATACGGAAACTACCGGGAGTAGAAACAACTACCAATTCAGGTTCTTCACTAACTGCTCTTTGACCAGCATTAACAATACCCATACCAAAACTCAAACCTTTCTTAAAGTCTTTCATAATTATAATTATTTAAAAAGTGAATAATATCAGTCATACGACTGTTTTGTTTAATAATAATTTCTCTAATTTGTTTATGTTATTGAATTTCAGTAATATCAATAATATCTTCATTACTTAAATCAATACCTTGCATAGTCTTTAATTCTTCTGTGCTTAAACAGCCCATAATTAAATCATTAGCAATTTCACGAGCACCATAAACAAATGCTCTATGACTTATCATTATTTTAGGATATTTCTTATAAGTATCTTTTTCAAAACATCCAGCAACAATAGCATCTTTATAAGTAAACTCACCAGTAGCAACCATATTACGTTCTCCAATTTTACGATAAAAACGATAACTAGTAATATAATCAATAGGAACAGCAGGTATTCTATAAACAGGAACTTTACCAGTAGAAGCAATTTGTTTAGCTTCAGCAGTATTAGTAGCTATTTCAAACTTACCATTAAGTTGATATTCTTTATATACATTACCATTATAATCTTTATAGTATTTAACAGGATAAACATATATATGTTCATGGTCTTTATCTTCTGCATTTTTAGTTTGTGCCTCTTTGGGAGTAAGACACTTAATACAGTCAGATGGAAGTTTATCTTCATCATAAGCATTAAAGCCATCTGTATATTCGTACAGAGCGCGATAATTATCTACTTTTTCCCAACTCACGCTGCCTTTGACAAGTAATGCCTTAATAATGTGAACATCAACACCTGTTTTACCTTGAACTACATGAATATGTTCAATGCAAGTAGAAAATGGAAGTCTAAGGTCTTTAGCTCTCATTGCAATAGCAAGACCATCTTCAACAGACTTAATACCACATTTATCACTACGCATAACACGTTTGATAAATACTTCAAGACTTGCAATTTCAGCTTCACTCATATAATTAAGCTGATATGGAGCAACAGAATGTTGAACATCATGTTGTTTTTCAATACCACTATTACTAACAGCAACAGCAGTATCATTAACTTTAACTTCTTTATCTTCGTCCATTCTATCAAAGAGCGATTTTGATTACACAACAAATGTAACTATTATATTTATACTAGCAAACAATATCATCAAAATTTTGAACACTAATATCAGAATTAACATTCTGTATAACTTCATGGTTAGCCGATAACTTTTCCTTTTTAAGACTTGCTTCTTCGATAGTACCAGCTATATAAAGTTTATATACTTTAAGTTTTGATTGACTACAATTAACATTATTATAACGATAGATAAGTTCATCTATGGTATCACACAAAGGTGAGGTTAAAATCCATTCGTCTATGCTTGTTTCTAGGCTGTCAGTTGAATTATTTTTTATAGATAATACTCTTAATAAGCCATCATTAAAAGACTTCAAATTCAGCGTGGAAATAGCCTTAGATTTGATTATACGAGCATTCCCTTTCTTGCTTCCAGACTTGTACAAAACAGGAATACCATTACTATCAACTAGAACTTTATCCTCAATTTTATTATGATAATCACCACAAATTTCACCTAATTTATCATTAATATATTTAGTTACAGTAGCAGCATATTCACCTCTCTTACTAATAATAAGAAATCGTTTATCAGGATTATCTTTAATAATTTCAACTATTCTTTCTAGCTTACAAACATTATCAGAACATATAAGCATACGTTCACGAACAATATTATAAAAAGTCTTAACTCGTTCAGCAAGAACAAGAGGATTATAACATTCATCAATTTGTTTACTAAAAGGATTAGTCATATCCATATCAGCACTCCATCCATTATATTCAGCTATTTCTGTAATATATTGAATAGCACTACGTCCATCTTGAGTACCATTTCGAGCACATTTAATATTATCAAGATTACCAAATATTTGAATAGTCTGAGTAATAAATTCAGTATATTTATCATAAGTAGTAATATCTTCTCGATTAATAAATAGAATTTGCTCTCTGTGTTCCTCTACGGGGAGTAAGGCTCGTACAGAATTAATACCACTAGAACTTATATTATCATTAATAGGTGGAATATTAGTATAAATTTCTTTTAGCTTGGCAGTATCAATAGTATCTTTAGTTATAATCATAAGTTTAAATCTAGCATGATTAAAAACTGTATTACAAGAAAGATTCCATTCATTAACTCCAACAACAATAGAAATATCATAACTATAATTATATCTACTATTAACATAAGTATGAGTAAGAATATTAATAGTATCTATATTTATATTATGATTTTTAAGACCATCAACAATTTCTGTTCTTCTTTTCCAATTATCTGTAACAATAAGTATTTTAAGATTAGGATTTTTATTCCTCATCAGAGTAATAACTCTACTTATAATTTCAGAATAATCAAGAGGTTGAACACAATGGATAGTTCCAATACCTTTATAATCTTTAGAACCCCATTTATTAATAAGTTTACTATATGATTCTTCAACTATATTTTTCATCCAAAATCATCTTCATTAAAAATAGGATTATACATACCACTATATTTTTTAATTTTACTTTTACCTTTACCTTTAGGAGAAATTTTAAGTTTGATAGGATTAATAATCTTCATAGCTTCTTGATAATAAAATTTAAAATTAATATCTCTAAGAGAAATATCTTTATCATCAAGACTATTAATAACTGTTACAACAGAACCAGCTGCCATTCTACTACGAGAACCATTATCGTTATGAACTTTCTCAATAATATAACCTCTATTAGAAACATAAAATCGAACATATCTTTGGCAAACAACATGAGTAACTTGTCCATTTTCAATCTTAGTTTCTTCTACATGAAATTGTCTACCTACATTTTGAGTAAGACAAAAGTCAAGAATATTAGTAGCCTCTTGAAGAGTATCCATTACAGGTTTATTCTTAAGAAAATAGTTTTCAATAGCTTGAGCAACAATAGGCATAGAATAACCTTTAGTTAAATCTAAAGAATACATCATAGGATTAAGAGCACCTTTAGATTCAATTTTAAGTTTACCTTTAGACCTAAATTGAGTAATATAATTATTAATATCACGAGCTATAAGACTATGAACAACATCACTATCTGCTTGCATTCCAGTAATATTTTGCCACCAAGTAGTAATTTCTTTAAATTTATCTTCTTGGTCAATATAAACTTTAACCATAATACCATCAGTATTTGTACTAATAATATGAATATTATCTAGTTCAAGAGCTTCGCATAACATAAGAAGCATAAGTTGTCCATTAACAGTAACTTTAAGAACAGCAAGACGGTCATATAAATCTCCTTTTTCAAATCCAAGTTTACCATAAATACTATTTATGACAATCTTTAAAACTAAAGCAAGAATATCTTTAGCAATACCATCTATGTATTCTTCTTCGCTATGTTTCACATCAACACGTTTTTGTTTCATCCAATTAATTAAATTACAAAAAGCATTTGTATCAATATGAGCAGGAGCAACTTTATGAACACCTATTATACTAGGATAAAAACTAGCAACATCAAAATGATAAATGGTAAAAGGTTTACCCCCCGTGGAGGATGGAGTTAAGTAATCACCATAAGGAGTAGTTGAATATAACTCCATAGGAACATCTTGACTATGTAAACCTCCAGTTGCAAGAGTATAAGTTATATCTCCAATTTTAACATTATCACTAAAGGCATCTTTATTAACTCTATAAATTGTAGTTTTATAAAGTTTATCAAGTAAATCTTGAAGTTCTTTAGTTTTAAATTTAATAAAAGGAAAAATAACTTTCTTAAAACTCATAGCAGTTCTTTCAGTTTTCTTACCTTTCCATTGTTCGGGAGCAAGACCACTAAATTTACTATAAAATTTCTCAAAAAGAATATCAGCAGTTTTACTACGACTAGAATTAAGAACATCTACATCATAAGCTTTACTAATAGCATAACGAGATTTAATTTCTTCTGGATAAAGACGAACTATTTCAGCTACAATGAAAACATCATTAAGATTATAATACATCATAGGTTCGATATATTCATCAAGAATAAATCTATCCCATTTATCTACTAGCTTATTAAGCTGACTAACACTCATTCCTTTAAGACTAGGAATTTCATCATATAGTTCAGCTTCTTTTTCATTAATATCAGGAAGTTCATATTCTAGAAGTTCATACCATTGAAGATTAATAGAAGTTTGCTTTAAACCTTTAGGAACAGGTTTACGTTCACCTGTTTTACTATCTACAACTACACTTGCTTTATTAAGAGCAAATATACGCATTACATCAATACCTGTAAATGGTAGTTTATATTTTCTAAGACTATTAAGATAAAAATCAATTTTAAATTTATCTTTATCATCTTGACTAGAAATAATAGTTTTACTAGTTTCATATAACTTATTAATAAGTTCTTTCATACTATTCGTACGCATATAAAAACTAAGTAAAGCAGCAATCATAAGATTATCATAATTGAAATTATTAAATCCATACAAGTCAGTACGAATAATAGTTCCATTAGAATCCTTATAACATCTAGTCTTATTAATATAATCTATCATAGAAAGTAATTGACTATCATCTGTATATGTTATATAAAAACTATGTTTTTCAACAGTTTTAAGACGAGCCTTAATTTCTTCAACAGATAGTTTTTGAACTAAAGGAATAGGTTTATTATCAGCATTAACACAATCTTTAAAAACTTTAAGATAACTATTAATACTAACAAAAGTAACAGAAAAGAAATTTCTTAAAACTTCAACATCATAAGCTATACAATTAATCATTTATATTATACCATAATTATTTCTATTTTTAGTAACCCAATTAATATCATCAGCAAAACGTTGTTTAAATATATTATAAAGATTATCATCTTTAAATTTAATAAGAGGAGAATAATTATTAAATATATACTTACCACCAGTAGCCATAAATCTAGGAATTGGATTATCACTAATACTACGATAAGCATCACCAAATATAAATAGATACTTATAATTAATTCTAGCTAATTCTTTCCATAGAATATTACGACATTTATCAATAGCAGTAAGATATGTATTATAATTATTAGAACAAGCACATTTAATACTATAAGTCATATACACATCTTCAGTATTATTACGTCCAGAATATTCATCATAAAGATTACCAATATCAGTAAATAATTGATAACCTTCACAATAATTTCTATCACCTCTAGGAAATAGGAAAACAATATCTCCATGAATACTTCCTCTACCACCTTGTATATATTTACCTGTATTAAATATACGATTTGGACATCTAGCACAATCAATATATTCGTCAACAGTTTTACTTGCCATAAGATAATACTAATTGATTACTAGCGCGAGAACAAGCAACATACAATCTACGAAGCATTTCATCTCTATTAGTATAAGGATGACCATATTTATCATAAATCATATCGTTAATATCTACAAATACATTTTTATAAGTAGAACCTTGTGCTCTATGAGAAGTAATTGCAAAACCATAATCTAAATCTCTACTAAATAAAATCTTACCATTACTATTCGTAATATTAGAAGCGATAAGATATTTACGTTTAAAATCAAAATATTGTTTCCATTTACTTCCACGTTCAGAACTACTAGCTTTTTTAGCATCATCAATAAGACTAGTCAACTTCTTATAATACATCTGAAATGTATAGTTATCATAATGGTCAATAACAAATAAAGGTTGAGTTATAGCACCACCATGAATAGCTTGAAACTTAATAAGAAATCCTTTAAACTCATAATCATTATCAATTGTATCAACAATATCTTTAACAATATATTCTTCACTATTGTTTATAATAATATCATTAAAAACATTAACAACAGTAGTATAACTCATTATTAAATCATTACGAGTAATAAGACTTTTATCAGCATCTTGAATAATCATATGTCTTACATGGTTATTCCATTGTGCAACACGACTATTAGTATAAGCTATAATACGATACAAATCAATATTTTTAGTATATTCTTCATCATTAAAACAAGTATCAATTAAATCAGAAAATTCAGTTTGACCACAAACATAAAATCCTTTAGTTTCCTCATTATAATCTTGTCTATTTTTAGATATATAATCAAGAAATCTCCATCCATTCTTACTATCTATATCTTCTCGAAGAAGTTTAAGAAGTTTACTAATAGGATTATTATCTCCTTGTCGTACAACTTCTTTAAGATAATAAGTATTACTAGCAATAAGAAAAGCTTGACTAGTTTTCTCATTAACAGGTGGAAGCTGACTAGAGTCACCAAGCATTATAACTTTAATTTGAAGCTTCTTACATTTATTACTAATATACTTAACAAGTTTAGTATTAAGCATAGAAGCTTCATCAATAATTAAAACTTTAAGACCATCTAATTTATCTTTTCCAACAGGATTAAAGGCAGGATTTTCAGGGTCAAAATTTTCAATATTAACATCAAGTCTAAAACCAAATAATGATTGAATAGTATTAACTTCTTTTCCACCAATAGAATTACTAAGAACTCTACAAGCTTTATGTGTAGGAGCAGCACAACCTATAACACCACCAGACCATTTGCAATTATTAATAACATATTTAATAACAAATGTCTTACCTGTACCTCCAGCACCGCAAAGAGCATTAATATATTTCTTATCATCCCAAGGCTGTGCAAGAAACTCAATAAGTTCATGCACAGCTATTTCTTGGTCTTTAGTAAACTTAATGTTAGTATCTTTTCTATTACTATTAGCAATATTAAGATTACCAATCATTACAATTCGTTGTTTACATCAATAAGATTATTTTTAACTTTATCTTTATATTCTTTCCATTCTTGAAAAGCTAAAATAGTAGATTCACTATCACCACGATTATAACACGTAATAATATGAAACAATTCCTTAGTAAAAGGCATTTTAACAATTTTACCTTTAGCTATAAGTCCAGCAGCAAAAGGAATATAAAATCTAGTGTCAACAGTTTTTCTATTTTCACTATCTCTTATAATTTTAATTCTATGATTATATTCATCTAATCGACGAGCATAAACAACTTTCTTTCCTTTAGTTCTGTAACTTTCACCTGTAATGCTATATAGTTTGCCATTGTATTCTACTTTATAAGTACCATCAATATATCTAATAATACCTTCACATTTAGCAACTATAATAACATATTTATTGACTATTCCTTTCTCTTTGGATTTACCTACAACTCCAAATGAGAATTTAAAGCTAACCATAGCATACTACTTTCTTTTAATAGTACGCATACGTTTATCAACAGCACGAGTAATACCTTTAAAAGTATTATCCTCTGCAAATTTAGCTTTACGAGCAGCCTTTTTAGCAGCTTTCTTAGCAGCAATTTCTTCATTACGTTCTTTTTGTTGTTGAATAACATCAACAATCTCAACATGATAACCACAATAATGAGAAAGAAAATCAATCTTACCACTAGTTCCATTACCAATAGCACTATTTTTAGCTACTTTAATAACTTTACTAGCAGGATTGATTCCAATAACAGCGTCAACATTATTAAGTTGACGAACAACAAAAACTTCATCATACTTTTTCATAAATACTTTACATTTTTAAAGATTAATAATTATATATTTAATAAAAAGATAAATTACAACAATAGCAATATCTCTTACAATAGCCTTATTAAGTTCCTCACCACTGTCATATCCATTAGAAATAAGATAATTAGCTCTAACATGAGAAATTAATATAATAAAACAAATAGTAATAAGTAATATCAAATCAACACTTTCACTCATATCAATAGTATTTAAATTAATAGCATTAAGATTAGTAGAGCCACTACGCTACGCTCCGTGGCGACCCCCCGTAGAGGATGGAAGCAAGCTAGTCATCAACTTTCGCTTTAATACTATCATTAAGTTTATTAAGTTTATTAATAAAATGTTCAAGAACTTCTTTATTATATTGACTATCATTAATAATAAATTCAATATTACGATGAAATTCTATATCTTTAATTTGAAGTTTATTAATATCTATATTAATTCGTTCAATCTTTTTATATAGACTAAATACTTCATAAATAAGATATAAAATACATCCAATACAAACTCCAAGAACATATTAAGTAACATTTTCAATCATAAAAATAATAATAAAGTTTACGAATAAGTTCAAATCTAGTATCAGTAATATTATAAATTTTAAATGCTTTAGCAACAAAATCAAAATCACCATATTTAAGTAAAGCATCTATATAATCTTTAATATCACTAAGCCACATAATAGCACTAACAGAATATCTATCACTATTAGTATTAGTAATATATTGACCAATACCTTTAGCAATAGTATCAGCAGTTATATCATTAATAATAAACTTATCAGTAAACCAATTATCTTTTATATACTGTTTATCAGTATATTTATCACGAAAGGTTTTAGATAGTTTATTACATAAATCAATATAAGAACGAGCAGCAGTTCTATTATTATGATTAACAAATTGAACATCTTTAACTTTAAGAGTTAAGTTCATACCACATTCAATAATACGAACTTTAATTTGTTTTTTATCCTCATTAATATATAGAACAATAGCAAGTTTATCTTTCCAATAGCCAGTATTTAAAGTAACTATATCATAAAGTTTAACTTTAAATCCAGATGTAATAGTACCATCAATTTGTTTATAAGTAATATAATTCATAATAAAACTGTATTAAATTTTTAGTTTAACATTTATTAGCTAGTTCTTTTGCCCTGTATTGAACTCAATATTAATCGTGATAGATTAATCAGATTATATATGAAAAATTCAACAGAGGGCAAAAGAACGTATCTGTGAATGTATCATTAACGTAAATAGCTAGTCATTTGTAGCAGGCTCATTATTCTGTTCATTATTCTTACCATCACGTTTAAGACGTTCTTTAAGAATATGTTCAGATACAGAACCAAGTTTACATTCACTAACACAACGACTAACACCTTTAGCATGAGTTACAGCATATACAATAGGATAATTAATATATTTATTATTACCTACTGTACGTTCGATTTTAGTAATTCCAACTTCGGTTATAATACCAACACAAACACCAAGCTTAGTTTGATTATGATATTGATAAGTATATTCCATATAAACTACTTGTCCTTTTTTAAACTTAGCTTGTTCTTCAATGTATCTATCTAATAGACCATCAAAAATAAAAGAATCATAATTATCCATTTTAATTATATATTTAAAGTTAATAATATACATACTAAAAAGCCTAGCACTATCTTCACAGACAATACTAGGCAAATCTACAAATACGAAATCATATAAACGAAATGTTTGACATAGACATTGTTATTACTAATTTCACAATCAATAATAACATCATTAACACCAAATCAAATATGACATATAACACTTGGACTATGATAAATATTAATAGCACTATCTTCACAGACTGTACTATTACAAAAGTTACAATTAGAAATTAAAACGGATAATAACAATATCATAGTTTCGGAGTTCAATTCCTCCATCATCAGCAAGTGAAATAACACTATTATCTTCACAGACAATAGTGTTAGAAATATAATCAAAAATTTATGTGGGATTATTTAGTAGATTTATTTGCTTTTCTACGTTTAAGTTCAGCATAAATTTCATCATCGCTAAAATTCTTAAACTTATTCTCTTGTTTATTATTATCAACAGATTGATTAACCATTTTAATCATTTCCTTATATTCTGCATTAGAAGTATAAATAATATGTTGAGCAATCAAATTATTAATTTTAGTATTAGCTTCAACAATATTAATAATCATATCTTTAGCATATTTAGGAAAAACAGCAATAATAGGTTTAAGAATATCTTTATCTTCAATTATACTATCCCAACGATTAATAAGCCAATCAAGTTCAAATCCATTTTCAGTAGCAAGTTTAATAATATCTTCTTGAGTTTTACCAAAATCATTAAGATATTTTTGTTCTTTAAGAACATATATAAATAAAGCTAAACCTCTAACATACTGGTCTGGAGATAAACCTTTATCTTTAATATCATTAATGAATTTATTAATAAGTTCGCAATCTTCTTTATATTTACAGGTATCACAAATAATACTATCACAAGATTTACCAAAAACTTCATCAAGAATAACTTTAATATTAATATTTTCCATAATTTTATTTATTTAATCATAATAACCAAAAACATCATTTTCAGGGTCAACAATAGGACTATCATCAACTATTGGTTCCCAAGCAATATCGTCAAAATCTTGACTTAGACATTCTGCATGAATTTCAACACCTTCAACATTATTATTGAAATATGTATCATCTTCAACAAAATAAATATCAGTTCTTTCCATATCTTTATATATAAAATAAACTCCGAGTAGAGGATAGTTATCATCAACGTGTTAACTATAACAAACCCAATAAACAAAATGGATAAAAATGGCAAGAATATGAGAATTAGCTTTAATAAGCTCAACAGCACTATCCATCCTCTACGGGGAGTCTATACTACAAACTTAACTAGCTTCAGAATCTTTATTCTTTTTATGAAGTTCAGTTTCAGTATCAATCATAATACCAATAACTCGTTGACTATCACTAGCAACATCAGCATGAGCTTTAACTAAAGCATCAATGAATAAATCATCTGTATATCTATATTCTCTACGAAGTCCACCATCAGCAGTAACTCTAAACTTATTCCATAAGAAGTCAACATAAGCACCTTTAGAATTACATATTCTTCCATCATCTTCAAGAGTATGAAGAATATTAAGAGAAGTATGACGTCTAAATGCAGCATTGAATTTAACAATACAAACTACATCAAGAATATGTTGAGGAACATTAATCCCAACAGGAACACCACGTTTATCAGTCTTAGCATCTTTAAAATCATTATCTTCATTAGCTTGACTAACAACAGTAGTTTGTTCTTCCTGTTTACGAACTTTACTTTGTTTCTTCTTCCTAGCTTTATTCTTAGGCTGAATAGTTTCACTACTAACAACAGCATTAACTTGTGTATCTTCTTCAGGAACAACAAGTTTACCTTCTTGTTTAGCTTCTTCTAAACTTTCAGCCATAGTTTTCTTTCTAGGCTTAGATTGAACATTACTAGTAACATTATCAAAATTTACCATAACACTTATAAGTTTAAGATTAATATTATTATCAGTAGCAATATTACTCTACTGAACAACACGACAAATATAATAATTAAATATAATACTCCAAATATATTATAATTTATTTATACTATAATTCTAACTAATAATCAATAGCTATATTAAAATAACTAAAATCATTATAGCAATAGGAATTAACTTACCACGAGTATAATAAATATCAATAGTATCAAGATTATCATTAGTATAAAGAGAATCAGTAATATCAAGAATATTAAGAATATCATTAGTAATACCACCAGTAATATTAGCATGACTAGTATTAATAGTCATTATAATATTGATAGTATTAATAGTGCTATTGTTAGCTAGAACTAATGCTATTGGTCATTATGACTAAAAGTCTTATTAGACTTGATAGTATTGTCAGAGCTAGTCTTAATAACGATTGTATGACTAATCGTTATGACGAACGTCAATGAGATGATAATGATGATGCTATGACTGAAATTGATAGTGATATAACTAGAGGTTATAGAGGTTATAATGAAAGGTTATAGAGAGTATAATGAAAGGTTATAATGCTGGAACTAGAGATTATGATAGTATAACTAGAGATTATGATAGTATAACTAGAGATTATAATAGTATAACGAGAGATTATAATAGTATAACGAGAAGTTATAGGAGAGAAAGAGAGGGTTGGAACAATAGGTTTAGATTGATTATTAGGAGTGTTATTAATAGGATGAAGAGGATTAGGAAGAATGGCAGTGGGACTAGTCTCTTCAGCATGACCATCTCAACACTTATCTCCACATCCATCTCCATCATAATCACATCCAATTCCACCGTCAACCTCAATTTAACCCTATTTGAACCACATCCAACTCCACCATCTCATTCTCCACGAACTCCACATTCACCACTTTCATCTCCATATCCTCTTTCTCCACATTCAATACCTCTCGTCACCTTTAATTTCACCTCTATAACTTTTTATTATGGGAGTAAATCTCCATGACCAATATCAGTATCAATACCAGTCACGACAGTCATACCAACATCATCTTGTTTCACAAGATGAGTTGTTGTAAGTTCACTAATATAACTAGTCTTATCATCATTAATAGCAATATTGCCAGCAATATCTTTCGCTGATTCTAGGGTATAATATATATATATAATATACTTCGTATATAATATATATTATAAGAAAAAAATTTACATGGCATTTATCTAGTTAATCAGCTTTAGTTTCATCATTACATTCACTATCGTTATAATCTCGACCAAATATACCACATTCATAATCATCAAGACCATCATTAATAGAACGAGCGATACTTTTTAGTTTATCACGAATAACAAGTCTATAATCATCAATAACCTTATATATCTGTTCTATATCCTTCGCACTACCATTAGTAGTAATATCAGTAATAGCAAGAAGAATATCAGCATTAGCAGGATTAAGATTAATAAGTTCAACAGAAGTAATAGAATTATCATTCTCAACTTCAATAGTAGTAATAATACGATGTACTTTCATGATGTTTAATATTAGGATAAGACTTATCAGAACTTGCAGCTAGTTCATGACTGATAAGACTTATCAGACTGTTAAGTTCGTTTGCTGCAATATATTTAATGTTGATGATGAGCATTTCCATGTTGAACACTAGCAACAGCATCAACAAAAACTATTGTTGATAACACAAACGCTACCAACCCGAAGGTCAGTAGCGTCATGTTCATTAGAATGGCATGTCGTCATCATTCATTGCAGTAGCAACAAAACTAGCTGCTTTAGCTTTAGCCTCACGCTTGGCAGCAATGACAGCACGAGCGTCCTCCATAATCTGCTTGATAAGTATATTATATGCACCAACAAGAATAAGGTCAGCAGGCTGTTCGATACCTACAATATGATATACATATCTATCATAATCCACAACATTGTAAAGATTATCTTTACGAGTAAATGGATTACGGTCTTGTACACCAGCAGGTACAAACTGGCAAAGAACTTTGACAGCAACACCAGTCAGATACATACTAGCAAAACCAGCTTCAGCAGCTTCGCCAACATAGTTGACAAATCTACCGTAGAACTTGTCTTTGCGCATTACAAGCAGTATCTGATTGAATGGCATCTGAATAGCACCAATCATACCCATTCGATGTGTACCATCAGGCATACTTTGAGCACCTTTGACAGGACTAGCAATAGTAACAAACGCATTGAGATAAGAATTGCCATTACGACCTGTACGTTCTTGACAATCAATATTAGTAATGACAGTAGTCATTACATAACTATGACCATCAGTACAGATGCGTCTAACAACATCATCAATGGTTTCCACTTGTGCAGAATTTTGGTTATCTGTATCAACAGTAGGTTGAACAGGTTGGTTAACACTAGTAGTTGGATTAACTACGTTAATATTCTCGGGAGCAGCAGCAGCACCACCTTGTGCAGCTTGTGCAAAATCTTTAACGTCTGGCACGACTATTAAGTATTTAATTACGCTAATCAGTAGCATTACTGACAGTTGTTTTCGTTTCAACTGCAAAGTATTTAATGTTGATAATGGGCAACATCATCTAGTAGAGATTAATCTCTACTAAGATAACTAACAACAGCCGATAGTATTCCAAATACAACAGCAGTAATCTGTTCATCACTAGTTGGCTCTACTTTCAATGCTAGTATGATAGCTGGCATCATCAGTATGATGGCAACTAACAACAATGGTTTGTTTGTTTTCATAATGATTGGTATTAATAGTTAGTAATGTAATGAGATGAATAATCTCAATATATTTAATGTTGATAATGAGCAGGATTATCATTAACTCTATCAACTTTAGGCGGGGGTAGTCAATCAAGTTTAACATGACCGGGGGTTATACTCACTAGCCCCACTATCACATTAATAAACTTAATTATCACTATTACTATCCCTATCACTTTTATCATCATTATCTTCACTACCATCTTTATTACTCTCATTACCATTTCATTCATTATCATTCTTATTATTTTCATTAGCCCCACTATCACATCAATACATTCAATTTTTCAATCATCATCATTATCACTATCATCATCGTCATTATCCTTATTATTACATTTATCTTCATTATATTTATAACCTTCTTTTTCAATACTATCATTTTCATCTTTATCATCATTATTAATTCTTTTACTTTCATCATTACCAATCCCAATCAATTTTACCAGTATCAACTTCTTCTGCTTCAATTATTTCAGTTTCATTATTTTCATTATTTGCTTTATCTACATTATTTTCATTATCGTCATATAAATAATCAAGTTCACTTTTATATACTTGTTTATTTTTAATTATAATACAATTATCATCTTTAACTAACCCTATTCTATCTATATAATTAACATTATTATCAAGTTTTATTTTAGAATCATCAAGTTTACCTTTAGTAATAATTTCATGAAATTTATTAATATCTCCTTTAAATATAACTCTAGGATTAACTTCAAACATACTACGTTTATCTGTTCTACGAATAATATTAAGTTTTTCTAATGTAACAATAGCATTAGCAAAATCTCGTTTATTACATCCACTTCTAATTCCATTCCTACAAACAGCATCAAATAAATCCTTACTAATTTTAACAACATTAGAATTAAAACAAATAGTATAATTAATAAAATAAAAAAGTTCATGAAGAATTATACTTCTTAATTCAACTATTTCTCTCCAAGCATTAATACCAACATTAGAATAATATCTTTTAATAATTTTACCTGTATCAAAACATTCCATACGTCCAGTACCACATAGATATTTTTTATTATTATTTTTAACATCAATATCAAAAGTATTAGGTATAATAATACTTCTATCATTAGCTATATCTTTATTAATAGCATCAATAACAAGTTTATTATAAACTCGACTAGGTTTAAAATCTTCTTTAAAAGTCATAACAATAATATTATTAAGTTTAACATAAAAATATATTACTCTAGGAAATTAGCGAAATGTATTCCATAGATGAAACAACTTTCGTACACAAAGGTAGTCATTTTTGCCACTTAATTTGCATACTGATGGGGAATTAGGTATTCAGCATGATACATAATATGTATTATAACTTATTGATAATCAATGTATTATAATTACTATAAAGATATATTATATAGATATATTATATAGATTCGCTGTGACCCGCTTCGAGCTTCGCTCTCCGCTAGACTCCCCTTGGAGGATGGATATAATCAGTATCAATCATATCAAGTTAATCATTATCATTATCTCTATTAATATCATTAATACTAATATGATTAAGTCTAGCTTATCTTCATCCTCCACGGGGAGTATGACTCGCATATTCATAATCATATAATCCTCTACGATTGAAATGTTAAAAATAGTTTTTCTCTTGGTAGATTCATTCAAACTCTTACATTTGCTAAAAACAATTAAGTTATGGGTAAAGATAAAAGTGAAACTAAACCTAAATACACTAGAGAATTTCATAGTAGAGAAAGGAATAAAAAAGAAGTTAAAGTTCCTAGCAAACTTAAACTTGGAAATATTGGCATTGATAGTATTATTAAAACTAAATAATTTAGTGTTATGATTAAAGTTGAAAGTAAATTTAAAGATTTTGGTATTCAAATACCTACTGACATTAGCGAAATAACAAGTGAAGCACTTGACGCTGTTCTTACTAATGTAGTTGTTGCTAAACATTATTGTGTTGTTGCTCTTTGCCAAAATGAAAGTTTGTTTGGTGTTATTAATAATAAAGTTAATACAGTTGAGGTTATGCCAATTATTGCTAAGATTAGTAAAGAAGATGCTGAACTTATTGGTATGAACCAAATGGATAAGATTATTATTGACCGTTCTACTCTTGAACGTGGTTATCATCTTTATCTTAAACATAATGTTCTTAGCTCTCAATTTGTTAATAAGTATATTACTAATGATACTGAACTAACTCGTTCTATTACTGTTGGTACTTTTGGACAAAATCAAGGATATAAAAAAGGACAGAAAGTTTGGTTTATTGAATTTAAAGTTATAGCTATTAATGATTTAAGAGCTGCTATTACTGATAAATATAAAGCTATTAATCCTTTTGTTTATCATTCTGCTGAAAAAGCTAATTAGCCATTTCGTCTAAATAATCGAACTCTTCTTAGAACTACTTATGTATAATTTAAAATTATAGGTACTTGTGTTCTTGTTTATAGTAGTAATCTAAGAAGAGTTCTTAAACTTTCAATTATGGATTTTAAGACTAATACTAGTTTTAACATTGCTAATACTAGTTCTCAAGAAGATTTTGATGATGATTATATTCTTATCTATAAAGATATAAATAATATATTAGATGATATTGGATTTCAAGGTGATGATAGAATACTTTGTAAATCTATTATTGAAAGTCTTGAAAAAGAAGCTAGTATTAATATACGAAAAGATAAATGTGTTGCTATTCCTCATATTGGTACTATTCAAAAGAATTGGTATCGTTCCAAACTTATTAGTCATTATAAAGACTTTAAAGAAGCTAGAAAAACTATGACTAGAGAAGAGTATAAAGAATATACTGTTAAAGTTATGGAAGAAGAAAAGCAAAAACATTATGAAGAAGAAGAAAAGATTAAGACTGAACTTAAGTTTAAAAAGAAACTTCTTCCTATTTGGATTAAACTAAGTAAAAAACATAGTGCTGCTTATGCTAATCTTTGGCTATATGCTATGGGTAAACTTGAAATTATTGAATTTGATGAAGAAGTAGAAGAAATATATGAACGGTTTGGAATTGGATTGGATGCTGACCATAGATGAAACTGGTATGCCAAAAGCTCCTACACTTAAACAACTTCTTGATAGAGATGTTAGTCTTCTTTATACTAGAGATAAATCTCCTAATAAAGAGATGTATATTAAAGAAGTTGGAGTTATTTATTATCTTGGTGACCCTAAAGGTCCGTGTCTACAAGAAGGTCTTAGTGAAAAAGAAGCTCTTAAGAAAGCTATTGAAAACTTTGATTTACCTAAAAATTATCAACCTGATATTCTTGTTTGGAAACTTATTAAAAGATATTATAATCAAAAAGCTGGAGCTGGTATGGAAGCTGTACTTAATATTAAGCGTGGTATTCATAATGTTGCTTTAGCTGCTAGCAAATTAAATGAGTTGCTGAATGACAAGTTATCTGATGGTGCTAGTCTAGAAGATGTTCCAGTTGTTATTGGTTATATGAAACAAATTAATGATTTAGCTAATCAGTTTCCAAACACGATTAAAGCTCTTAATGTAGCTGAAGAAAATCTTCTGTATGAACAAGAGAATGTTGCTGGTAGAGGTGGAGTTGAAATTACTAGTAGTATGATTGAGGAATAAGCTGATGCTAATCTACTTCATCCTCCACGGGGAGTCTAGCGTAGGCACGTAGTGCCGAAGCGGGTCCAAACTAGTGTTGAACTTAATGGTATTAATAATATGGAACTTAGAGATAAAAGATATAATGATATTAGACTTATTTTTCATGAAGAAGAACATAAATATAATGATAGTCTAGGTAATGATTATATTTCAACTACTACTATTCTTCATAATTATGCTCCAAAGTTCGATAAGAACTATTGGTTGAGAAAGAAGTCTAAAGAACTAGGAATAAGTGAGAAGAAACTAGAAGAACAATGGTCAACTATTACTAAAGAAGCTTGTGAACGTGGAACTAATACTCACAATGGTCTTGAAGATGGTGTTAAAGGAGCATCTATGTTTCAACAAGCTATTAATTATCTTGATAAACGAGAAGATGGTGTAATGGTTACTATTGCTGATATTCCAAATTTTGGTGCTAATTATAAACTTCTTAATCTTAAAGATTTTATTGAACTTACAGATAATCGTTATCCTCTTATTTATGATGCGTTTAAAATGTACACTGAAAGAGGATATAAGATTTATAGTGAAATTGGTATGTTTCTTATAGATTGGTTAATTAGTGGAACTATTGATATTCTTCTAGTTAATGAAGATACTAATTGTGCTGTTGTAGGTGATTGGAAAACAAATCGTAGTGGATTAAAATTTAGTAGTGGTTATTATAAGAAAGATAAAACAGTTAAACCTGCACAACAAACTAATATTTGGGTTGATAAAGATGAACGACTTTTAGCTCCTCTTAATCATCTTCCTAATTGTAATGGTGCTATATATAATCTTCAACTTAGTATGTATGCTTTTGCTGTTGAGTATATACTTGGGCTAACTATTAAAGGTATTTGGTTATGTCATATTGATAGTGATTTCGAACTTAATGAATATGGTATGCCAAAAAGATTTTCTGATGGTCTTTATCATATTAAAGAAAATCCTATTGAAACTACTAAATTTTTTACTATGAATTATCTGCGGGATGATATTAATAAAGTTCTTAAAGATAGAGAATTACAAATTAAAGCTAGTGGTGTTCAAACTCAATTTAAACTTGCTATATGAAATTAAATAAAGACAATTTAATTGGAGTAATTATTGGTTTTATTGTTTTAGTTATATTTGCTATTTGTTTATCTAGTGGATGTACTAAACGTATTACTCCAGTTCCTGAAATTCGTTATGTTCCTGTTACTGATTCTACTGCTGTTAATGAATTAGTTTTAACTAAAGAATTACTTCGTAGAACTCAAGATTCTCTTAACGCTTATAAATCTGATACTACTATTAGTGCTGATTATTTTGTAGCTAAATATAAACTTGAACGTATTAGATATTATAATGATATTGCCGGAAAAGGAAACAATATCAAATTTTTACGTTCATGGATTCGTAGAACTCTTGAAGAATAAAATATTATGTATATTATTAATCGTAGAAAAAATATAAGATTAATTGGCGATGAACATCATATTGGTGATGACTTTGAATTTTTGATTTATAAAGTTCAAATTAAAGTTCTTTGGTTTTGGGTTACAATTAAAGAATTTGATGAAGATGAATATTATGACGCTGTTGATTGTTTTAGATATTGTACTAATCCTTATATAAATTAAATTATGGCTTACTTTGGAGATGCTTTTAAAAAACTATCTATTAAAGAAGGTGGTTATGTAAACGATAAAGATGATGCTGGTGGAGAAACTTATAGAGGTATCAGTCGTAAATATAATCCTACTTGGCAAGGTTGGACTATGATTGATTCTTATAAGAAACATTATACTGTTGGTAGTAAAGAGTTTAAGTCTAAGCTTGATAATGATGTTCAGCTTCAGAAACTTGTTTGGCAAAAATATAAAGTAGGTTATTGGGATGTATTTGAACTTGATGATTTTAATAGTCAGAGAGTTGCTGAACAATTATTTGATACTAACGTGAATTGTGGTCAAGTTGCAGCTATCAAGATGAGTCAAAGAGTCCTTGGTCTTAAAGAAACTGGTAGATGGAATCTTGATTTACTTAATAAACTTATAGAAATAAAAGATTAACTTAATACTGTATAGAATTATGAAGAAGATGCTGATAGCAATATTTATAATAGCGATTATCAATTTATGTGTTACTCTGTATTTATCAATAAGTCGTTTTAGTGTAGAAGTCAATTCATATAATAAAAGTGACACCGCTATTAATCATGTTCGGATTGATTCTATACAGTTAGTTATAACTGAAAGAGAAAGTATAGTTTATAAACTTAAAGAACATGAAAAAGATATTGAAGATAAAGTTATTAGTCTTAATGACAGTGCTACTTGGGAGTTATTCAAGAAGTTGGTGTCAGAGTGAGATTGATAATGTAGTGCATCCCCCACGGGGGGTCAACACTACTGATACAACTGTTCTTGTCCCTATTAATATGATTAAGATTGCTAATACTAAAATTATCAAAGCTAAACTTTATAAAGATATTATTGATGAACAAGATAGTATAATTAATCTTCATAAGATTAAATATAATGCTCTTTATAAAGAAGTTGAAATTTTACAAAATAATCTTGATAATAGTAATAAAGTAAATGATAATTTAAATAAGTCTATTGAACGTATTAAACGTAAGAATAGATATTTGGTAAGCGGTGGTGCTGTTTGCGCTATCGCTTTTGTTGTTTGTTTACTAGTTAAATAAAATATTATGGCTGATGGTAAATATCCTTTTCTAGAATACATTGAAGAACCTGATAAAGAGAAAAAGTATAAGAAAGCTAGTGATTGTGGATGGTATGACCCTCATAATAACTTTTTAATTGGAGATAGTGGTGGCTTTCTTTTAAATATTAGACCTGGCAAATTTGTTAATACTGAACTTTTTAATGAAGCTGCTAGAACATATCAAGCCACAGGTAAATATACTCAATTTAAAGTTGATAGTATTCCTCATAGACAATTTAGACGTAGAGAATGTGATAGACGACGTAATGGTTTTTCTGCTCCTTGTTGGCAAAATCCAGATGGAAGTATAGAAGATGTTTGGATAACAGGTGGTCATTATAATTTTCTTAATTATACTCGTATGGAACGTACAGATGAATCATCTGTTATTGTTACTGAACATGGAGCTACTGCTAAAAAGATTTATAGTTTTCCTAGTTTTATTGATGCTCAATTTTGGACTTGGCAAATTATAGAATTTTGTAGACGTAATGGTTTGCATCTTATTATTGATAAAACTCGACGTGGAGGTTTTTCTTATATTATGGCTGCTGATAGTTCTAATGAAGTTAACTTATCTAAGCATAAAGTTGTTATTCATGTTGCAGCTGATAATAAATATTTAATTAAACAAGGAGGTTTAAGTGATTTTGCTGTTAATAACTTAAAGTTCTTTGAAGAAAAGACTCCGTTTAAAAGAGGTATATATAGTCCTACTACTGATAGTTTTAAACTTGGTTATCGTATGAAAAATGGAGTTGAAGCTGATGATAGTTGGTCTAGTTCTCTTTTAAGTGTTAGTGCTAATAATAATCCTGACTGTGCTATTGGTAAAGATGCTGTTACAATTAAAGTTGAAGAGCTATCTACAATGCAGAATTTTGATGAGTTTATGAATGTAACCGAACCTACAATGACTGTTGGTACTCGTACTACTGGTACTCTTATGGCTTGGGGAACTGCTACTGCTGCTAATATGCAAATATTTGAACAAAACTTTTATAATCCTAGAGCATTTGGATTTATGGCTTTTGAAAATGTTTTTGATAATGATGCTCGTAATGAAGTTTGTGGATTTTTTAAATCTTATGCTTGGGGTCTTGAAGGAGAGATAGATGGAGTTAAAGGATTTGATGAAGATGGAAATAGTAATCTACGAATAGGACTTAAGCTTGCTGCACGAGAAAGAATTGAAAAGAAAAAGACTGCTAAGACTTTTGCAGAATATCTTAATTATCTTGGTCAACGGGCTTTATTTCCTGCTGAATCTTTTAGTAGTGCTAGTGAAAATATATTTAGTAGTGAAGCTCTTAATAAGTTTGAAGATAAACTTCGAGTTGATAATAGTTATAAGTTTTATACTGATGGTGAACTATTTGAAGATGGAACTAAAAAGATTTATTTTAAATCTAATGCTCGTATAAGAATTGAAAATCCTGATATGAAAACTTATGATTATATTCAAGGAGTTCCTAGACGTGGCAATGAAGACCCTCATGGTTGTATAAGAGTTTGGTTTGCTCCAGAATATGAAGAAACATATATTGGCGATAGGCTTATAAGAAGTATTCTTCCCGGTACTTATGTTGCAGTTTATGACCCTGTTGGTATTGATAAAGATAAAAAAGAAATTACTGATAGACATTCTCATAATAGTATATTTGTTATTGAAATGCCTAGAGAACGTAATGGATTTAAACCTAAGTTGTGTGCTGCATATTATGGACGTACTGAACGACTAGAAGAAGCTGATGAAAAGTTTTATCGACTATGTAAATGGTATAATTGTATTGGTACTGGACTTGTAGAAATAAATCGTGGTGAAACTGTTTCTAATTTTCGTAAATGGAAAGCTACTAAATATCTAGGTTATGAACCTTTATATGTTTGGGATTCTGCTGTTAAAGAAAAAGTTAGTACTAGTTATGGTTATAATATTGGTAGTGGACCTAAGAAACTAGATGGTCTTCGTCTACTTAAAGAGTTCTTATATGAAGTTATTGGTAAGAATGAATTTGGAGAAGATATTTATGTTTTTGAAAGATTTCTTGATTATCAAACAATTCTTGAACTTAAAAAGTTTAATGCCGAAGGTAACTTTGACCGTATATCTAGTCTTATACTTTTAGGTATATATTGGAAGTCTATTGATATTAAAGGTAAACGAGAACTTGCTAGTCGTAAGAAAGTTACAGAAGATAATGATAAAACAGATATTTTTAATAGACAATGGTTTTAAGATTAAACAAATAAAGATATGTATAATTTTGGTAGACTCGATTTTCCTAATCAGCATGTTAGTTATGCTGAAAAACAAGAAGTTGATTGGTATGCTAAATGTTGTGATTATGTTATAGAAGCTGGTATTGTTTGTAAAGCTGATTTTAATGTAGAAGAAAAGTTTAATATACTTCTTGGTAATATTCCTAGAGAATATTATAGAAAAACTCTTAATCCTTATAATGAGAAAGATGAAAATCTAACTCGTTTTCCAGCTACTATGCGTAATTATGATATGATGAAAGGTATTATTAGAAGATATATTGGTGAATATATTAAAAATCCACATGACTTTATTGTTGGAGCTAATAATCCAGAAGTTGTATTTGCTAGAGATGCTGAACTTGGTAAACAAATTATGATGCTTGCAGAACAAGCTGTTGCTAAGAAGATACAAGAAAGTTATATGCAGTTTGTTAATGAAGGTAATAATCCTGAACAATTTAATCCTGAACAAGCTGTTGATATTGAAGCTTTTATTAAAGAATTTAATGAAAATTTTATTGATGATATTAGTGCTCAAGGTCAAGATTTAATTAATGTTATTGATGATTTAACTGATGCTTTTACTATATACGCTAGAGCTTATTTTGAATTTGTTGCTTTTGGAGCTTGTTATACATATAGAGATGTTGTAGGTAATCAATTAATTAAACGTGTTGTTAGTGTTAGAGATGCTTTTCCTGTTCCTAATGATAATATGTTTGCAGAAGATTATGATATGTTTGCTGAACGTCGTATGCTAACTAAACAGCAAATTATAGATGAGTTTTATGAATATCTTTCTGAAAAAGAACGTGAAGCTCTTGATACATATTATCAATATAGTGCTACTACTTCTAGCGATAAAGCACTTTTAAATTGGGATAAATATATGTATTATTTTGGTGATATATGTAGTAAATTTAATAAAGATGATTTGCAACATATTAAGAACACTAATATAATGGCTCGTGATGCTAATAATGGTTTATTTGAAGTTTGGCATACTGTTTGGAGAGGTGAAATAAAAGAAGGTATTCTTACATATAGTAATGGAGCATTTGTTACAACAAGAATTGTTGATGAAACTTATCAGCTTAACCCTGCTGGTGGTGATATTAGTATTGAATGGGTGTGGCGTCCACAAGTTTATGAGAGCGTTAGAATTGGCTCTCGTGCTACAAGTATATATCCTTATAAGGTTCGTCCTATTGCTTACAATAGGAATGGTAAACTTCCTTATAATGGTATTGCAGAACTTTTGCCTGGTTTTGGAAGATTTAGTATTGTAGATACAGTTATTCCTTATCAAGTATTTCGTAATATAGTTTCTTATCATAGAGAAATGGCTATTGCTAAAAATAAGATGAATGTTCTTATGATTGCTAAATCTCTTCTTGGTAAAAAACCTGCTGAAACTATATATCGTATGGCTGCTGATGGAGTGCTTTATATTGATGATGAAGATGATGCTAATCTTGTTAAAGCACAAAATGTTCGTTATCTTGAAAGTCGTATGAATAATTATATTACTGAACTTGGGCAACTTATTCAAGAGATTGAACAGACTGCTAAAATGGAATGTGATATGACTCCACAACGTTATGGTGAGATTGCTAATAGTGCTGGTAAAGGAGTTACTGATGAAGCAGTTATTCGTGGAAGTATGGGTTCTGTTATTATTGAATTTATATTTGATAAAATGAGAGAACGAGATTATCAAGCTGAAATGGATTATACTAAACTTGCTTGGATTGATGGTCTTAATACTTCTTATAAAACTAAAGATGGTGATATTAGATATTTAAGTCTTGATGTTAATAGTCATATATTTGCCAATTATATTGTTACTTGTAAAACTTCTGTTAAAGAACGTGAGAAACTTGAACAATATAAACAACTTGCATTTAGTGCTGCTCAGAATGGTAATATGGATATGGCTAATGCTGCTATACGTGGAGATAATGTTGCTCAAATTAGTAAACTTATTGATAAGTATCAAAATATTCAACGTGAGCATGAACTTGATGTTGAACGTGTTTCTCAACAAACAGAACAACTTCGTCAAGAATTTGAACTTGCTAAGATTGATAGAAAAGCAGAACAAGATAGAGAAACAATTAGAGTTGAAAAATATCTTGATGGTCAGATTGAAGCTATGAAAGCAAATGCTAATATTATGAGTTTTGATAATGGTCTTAGTGATGCTGAAAAGAGTCAAGCTGAAGAACGTATGGAAAATGCTAGACTTAATCTTGAACGTAGTAAACTTAGTTTAGATGCTCAAAAGACTTCTGTTGAAGCACAACTTAAAGAAAAAGAATTAGCTGTTAAACTTAAAGAAAGTGATGATAAAGTCAAGATTGCAAAAACGAATAAAAATCGTTATGATAGTAAAAGTAAATAATCGGCTGTACTTCTAAATTTTGTTCATAATAGGGCTGGACTTGCTTGTGAAAGTAGGTTCAGCCCATTTTCATTTTTATTTACATCACATGAGCCATTTTAAGCTCATTTTAAGCACTTTATTCATTTCGTGATAGATTAATCATTATGATAAAATTTGATTCATACACGGCTTCTTTGAAAGCGACAGGATAGGTTATCAGTAATAAATATCCTAGTTAGCAATAGTATGTTAGTCGGCAAATCGGCTTAAAGGTGAACATATTTTAACGATACAAGTAAAACTCGTATTATTATTATAGTTTATATTTGTGATATAGTAATTAATTAAAAACAAAGAATTATGCCTAATTTTGATAGTTTTGGTTTTAATGGTGAAACATCTAATGGTGATGGAAAACCTACTGACGACATTACAGACCTTGATACAGGTAAAACAGGGCAGTTAGATGCTGATGGTAATCCTATTGATGATATTACTAATAATGGTAATGGAGATGGGAATAGTGATTCTAATGCTAATAAAGATAACCAATCTTCATCCTCCACGGGGGGTAAGCCTAATGACAAAGCGAATGACGCTGATGTTGAACATGGTTTAGAAGAAGGTACTATTATCGAAGATGGAGATAATAAATATACTGTTGATAAAGACGGTAATCTTATTGACGATAAAGGTAATATCTTTAAAGCTAAAAATGAAGTTGCTGCTTATCTTAAAGAATTTGAAGTAGAAGATACTAAAGAAGAAAATACTATTGATGTTAAATCAATTCAAGAACTTGTAGGTGTTTCTGTTACTTCAGAAGATGATAAAGCTGTTACTTTTGAAAATACTCCTCAAGGAGTTGCAAGTTATATTCAATCCGTTATTGATTTAAAACGTGATGAATTTGCTCAAGCTGGTGTTAATAAATTATTTGAAGATTATCCTATCGTTGGTGATTTTCTTAATTATTATGTTGCAAATGGTAATTCATTTGAAGGCTTTGGTGAACTTCGAGATAGAAGCGGTATTGAAGTAGATGAAAATAATGTAAGTCAACAAGAAGCTATTGTTCGTGAGGCGTTTAAGGAATTTAATCGTCGTGGTAATGTTGATAAGTATATTCAATATCTTAAAGATAGCAATGAACTTTTCAATGTTGCTAAAGAAGAACTTGAAGCTCTTCAGAAAGCTGATAACGAAATGCGTGAAGCTAATGCTAAAGAAGCTATGCGAGTTAAAGCAGAAGAAGAGAAACAACTTGTGGAATTTTGGAATGGAGTTAAAGAATGTATTGATAAACGACAAATTGCTGGTTATCGTATTCCTGAAACTGTTATTATTGAACGTAATGGTAAACAAATTTCTACTACTCCAGAAGATTTCTTCAATTATGTTTATCAAGTTGACGATAAAGGACTTTCTCGTTATGAAAATGATTTAATGAAGTTATCTCCTGCTGAAAGACGCGATGAAGAACTGCTTAAAGCTTGGCTTAAATATACAGGTAAAGGTTATGATAGTTTGATAGAAATGGCTGTTTCTGATAAAGAAGCTAAAAAGTTGAAACTTACTGCTAGTCAACGTAAATCTACAAAAGGAGCTATTAAAATAACTAAACCTGACAGTAAAAAAGACGTTCTGAAAGATGAGCGTTTTGGTTATTAACATAATAGTAAATTTGTAGATGAAAACATTACGTGTTATTGGACAAACTCGTTATGAAGATAGAGGTTATTCTAATGAAGAATCCATTGCTTATCTTCAGCTTCAAAAGCCAGAAGAAATTAATAGTTTTCTGACTTATAATTATGGTATGGATGATGACCGTTTTCCTTTAAGTTTTATTACTGAAGGTCAAGGTAGTCGTGGTATTAAAGATGTTGCTACTGTACAATGGACTTGGAAAACTATGGGTCGTATGAAATTTACAGACTTTGTAACTTACTTTAATACTGCTGTTACTAAACCGGGTCAAAATGGTAGTGAATTTGAAGTTCATTTCTCTACTCATTGGTTTATTGAACAACATGGTCTTACTGCTCCCGATGGTGTTACTCAAGTTCGTATTCAGAAAGACTTAGGTGAATCTGCTTATGGTTATGCTTATCTTCTGAAACTTACTTCTCCTAATCCTGATGCTTATGTTGACCCTCAATGGTTGGCTAAAGGTATGTATTGGGCAATAAGTGCTCCTACTGTTTCTGAATCTTATTCTAAAGGTAACAGAAGCAATACTATGGGTCCTGCTGGAATGACTTCTCAACTTGAGTTTTATCGTTATTCTAAAGAAATAGCTGGTAATCTTGCTAATGTTATTACTCAATATCAATTCCAAAATGATAATGGTGGTACTTCTAATCTTTGGATTAACGAAGAGATGCGACAGTTCAACTTGCACATGAGAGTAATGAACGAAGAACGTTTGTGGAAGTCTGAATATAACCGTTTACCTGATGGTACTATTCCTTTGAAAGACCATGATAATGGTAAACCTATTCCTCGTACTGCTGGTATGTTAGAAATTTGTCGTGAATCTAACTACGATACTTATGGTGAAGTTCTGACTCTTAACAAACTTGAACGTACAATTGGTGATGTTCTTGACCGTGATACTCAAGATGGCGATAAGAATGTAGTTCTTATGGGCGGTAAAGGATTTATTCGTGACTTTGAAATGGCTATCAGAACTGATGCTAAAGAAAACGGATTTATTACTCCTCTTGGTGAAAAGATGATTCAAGATAATGGTGATGGTCTTTCTTATGGACGTTACTTTAATAAGTATAAAACTCCAGATGGATATACTATTACTGTTATCCATAATGCTTATCTCGATAAGGGTACTGATGCTGAAGCTGCTAAGCAAAATGGTATGATTCATCCTACTACCGGTTTGCCTATTACTTCTCATCAAGCTGCTTTAATTGATATGAGTAATTATAAAGGTAATCAGAATGTTCGTATAGTACGTCAAAAAGGACAGGCTTATAAAGCTAAAGTTATCGAAGGTATGACTGATATTCCTGCTTGCTGGGGATTGCCTAATACTAATCATGCAGCTACTGAAATTGATATGGCTCGTTATGAAGTTAAAGGCTCTATTGGTTTGCAGGTAGATAACACTACTAAGATGTTCTTATTGAAATGTGTATTATAATCATTTAAAAGAAGCTATTTAAGATATGGATTTTAACAAAGTAAATGAAGCTAATAAAGCAGGAGAAAATACTCCTGCTGCTTCTAATATAAATACAGATAAACAGGTTATACCCCCCGTAGAGGATGGAGTAGATAAACAGCCTGCTAATACAGTAGGATTTAGAGATGAAAGTCTTGATGAACCTTATACTGAAAAACGAACTATTACTATTAATTTAGTTACTAATTATTCATTATATCGTAGAGTTAATGATAAAACATTACCTAAACGAATGGATAAGATTGGTAGTTGTGTTCGTAGTTCTCGTACTCTTTCTTCTAATAAAGGTGAGATTGAATCTTATTTTCCTGCTTTAATTGGTCTTGCTCCTAATAATGAAAACTTTATTTCACGGGTTAAGGCTTATCTTAATAATATTAGTGTTTCAGTTGATGAACTAGGTAAAACTTTTGATATTTCTTTCTTTTGGAATCGTAAACGAGATTATCTTCGTTTTAGAGCTGAAGAAGAAGCTATTGAAACTGCTTATATGAATAGTGACCGTAAAGGAGTTAAAGAACTTAGAGAAGCTCTTGAAGCTAAAATTACTAAGTTAAATCTTCTTGAAAGTGAAAAGTATAAATATGGTTATCCTATTGTTCTTGATGATTATCTAATTTATCGTCATTGTTTATTATATAAAGATGTAGCTAAAGATATTGCTCTTATTAATTCTGACCCATCTATTAGATTTTATTTTAAAGATGACCAAAGAGAAGCTGAGCGTCTTGCTAAACATCGTCAGGAAATTAATTCGGCTAAAGGCAATTATGTTAAACTTCTCACGAATAGTGATTTGTTTGATGCTGTATTTATTCAATACTGTGTTGCCAATAATATTAATATTCCTAACGGTATGGCTATGGATGTTGTTGATAAACAATCACATCTTGATAAATTTAGTACAAACGAACCTGCTAAGTTTAATAAACTTTGTAATGATAAAGATATTACTATTAAATCTTTAATTGAGGTTCTTATTTCTCGTGGAGAATTTATCAGAGCAATTCATAATCAGAATATTACTACTCCTGATGGTGAGTTCATTGGTGCTAATGTTAAGGAAGCTGTTACATGGTTTAAAAATCCTACTAATAGTGCTCTTGTTAGTGCTTATAAAAATAAACTTAAAAACATTTGATTATGAACATTGGGGAGATGCACGTGACGTTCAGAGAACTGGCACAACAGATGGGTATGCAGACCGTTCGTGCTATTCTCATGGAAGATATAGATATTTGTCTTAATGCTGCTATAATTGAAAAAGCTAGAAATGTAATAGTAGAAAACGTTGGACCTGTTCCTTATAATGATAAGGTTGCTCGACAAAATGCTTCTATTAGTCCTGTTAATGCTCTTAGAACTTTATACACAGCGGGTACTGTTAACGGCAGAGATATTACAGGTAATGGAACAGAAGTTGACCCTTATAAAATTAATATTGATAGCAACGGAATAATGCTATATACAGGCTTTCAAGTTAGTTATAATGGCAAGACAATTTATGATTGCAGAATTATTGAAGCTGAAGATTTAGGTCAAACGCTAAGAGATTTCTGTAATCGTGCTGCGAAAGATGCTCCGATAGTTACTATATTTGGAGATGAATCTGGTATTAATGTTAATATATATACTGGACGTAATAATACAGTTAAACCTCAATTAGTTAAATATCTTTATATCAAAGAACCTGCTAAAGTTAAATTTGATGAAGATAGAGAAGAAGATTGGGTTAATTGTGATTTACCTCCTTATTTACATATGGAAATAGTTATGCGTGCAGTGCAGATTTATCTTGCTAGTATTGGTGCTACTTCTAATGGAGCTGATAAACAAAGTTAAACTCTAAATTAAATTAAAAATGAGACAGTTTTTGTTAGCGGGCAATGTCGCTTATGGAGCGAGCTTACCTCTTGCTGCTGGGGCGGTTGCTTTTACTTATCTTGCTAATGGCAAGGAAACGATTGACGCTGACGGTACTAAGATTACCGATAAGTTTTACATTAATCTTGGTCGTGAAGCAAATGGTCCAGTAGTTCTTCCAGCTTATAAGAAACATCTTACTTTTGTTAAAGGTGTTTATCAAGCTGCTACTACTTTCTCTGCTAATCTTACTATCGGAGATGTAAATGCTTATTCTGATTATTCTATTATGATTGTGAAAAAAGGATTAAAGTTCAATGAACGTAATCGTTGGACTGCTACCATTCATACTGGTCTTAATCCTACTGCTAATGATGTAGCAAAGAAATTAGCTAACCAAATTAATAATAATACTATTGGACATGGTATTAAAGCAACTGTTGCTGATGCTAAAATTACTTTAACTGCTGAGTCTAAAAGTATTGATTATGAAATTCTTGGAGCTGATGAATTAATGGGTATATCTGTTACAGTTACAACTCACGGTTTACCTGCTTATGGTGACGCTGCTTATATTACTGATTTAGCTAATAAGGCTGCTGCTGATGCAGGTATTGAATATACTTATCGTGATACTTATACTGAACTGTATCCTGCATATCCTATTAATCCTTTGAAGCAACCTGATAGTGCAGATGCTGGATATACTATCTTTACGCTTCGTTTTGCTGTTCCGCGTGAAATGAAAACTAGAGATGAAGTTGTTCATCAGATTGTACAAATAGCGTTTCCTACTAGAGCTACTGTTATTGCAACTGTTGAAACTATCCTTAAAGCTATTGCTACTGAAGAAAAAGCATAACCTATTACCCGACTCGATTAGGTAAATATTAGGTAATATTAATCGAATAGGGGCTATTGGTATTAGCATTAGTGTTGATACTGATAGTCCCTATTCTTGTATCTATAAAAATGGAATTAATTCAAAATGCCTTTGAACAAGGTCTTATTCCCGGTATTGTTATTGTTATTTATCTTATAATTAATAAGATAATTGATAATAACAAAAGAAATCATTTAGATGATATTGCCAAACTTCTTAATATAGTTACTAGAGATATTATTGAAAAAGATAGAGAAAAATCTAAAGCTGTTATTTCTATTACTATGGTTAATGCAGCTTCGGAATGTGCAAAGTTTGTTGCTTCAACTATTATTACTAATAATGTTGATAATAATCGTGACCAAATAAAATATAACGCTAGACATTTAGTTAATAGTGTTTATTATGATGCTTATTCTAAACTTAATATGTATCGTGGTGATGAAGATTATCTTAGTCATTATATGAAAGAAGAATGGAAAGAAGATATTTATGGTGATATTATAAATATTGTTTATAATAAAAATCTTAATTCTAATCAACGTATTCTTGCGTTTAATAAACGTATTGATATTAGAGTTAATGATTATACTGCTTATATTATTAATAAGGCATTTAAATAAGATGATATTATGATAAGAGGTTATATTAGTAATCCAAAACAGCTATCGAAAGAGATGCAATTGCGTATCGCAAGCATGGCTGAAAAACAGGTGAGAATAGCAGAATTAGGCTTCCCATTGAACGAAAAAAATTGGTGCAAACTAACACAAGGGCAAATTTTAATTCAAGCACTAGAAGCCTTAGAATTGCTTTCTGATGAGCAACAAAAATCAATTATTAATTCATACAATAACTTGATGATAGAATGAGTGAACAAATAGATGATAATTATGTTAATGGTGTCTATGTAAAAGCTGATGGAACTGAACAAGTTGAGATTAATCCTCAATATGTTTATATGACTGTTCCTAGCAAATATGTTTGTGTTTATCATAAACTATTAGTTCTTATGGCACAATATGGACTTGATATGCTTAATGATTGTTCTGCTACTTGTAAAGGTAATAATAAAAATATTGTTACTTGTTGGAATATGTTTCAATCTGCTATGGCAGCATATCAACTTGGTCAAGATAAACTTGCTGAAACTCTTCTTAAATATATTAAAGGTCAACTTAATATTATTTATGAAGGTAGTGAACAAGTTCAGTATAGTGGTTCTATTACGCTTCCTGTTGATGAAGAAGGTAAAATTCATGCAATAGTTAGTTGTGGAGATGCTCCTAAATTTTATGTTGACCCTGAAACTGGTAAACTTTGGGAGAAGAAAGAAGAAGGTAAAGAATATAATGAAACTTATAGTCTTAGTGATGTTGATTATGATAATGAATAATGTGAATGTGTTCCATCCTCTACGGGGGGTCTACACTATGAATTTAGTAAACCTAGAGAACGTATGAAAACAATAGAAGAAGAACTTGGTAAAGTTAGCCTTACTTGTAATGGTCAATGGAATGATAGACCTTATGAAAGACTATGTATAGTTCATGACGGTTTCTATGCTAGCTATATATCTCGTAAAGCTGTTCCTGCTGGTATTCCTTTATCTAATGAAGAGTATTGGCAGCCTATTGCTAAACTTCGAGAAGATTTAGTTATTGATTATGAAACTTTCAAGAAAGAAATACTAGAACTTATTGCTGTTGTTCAAAGAGGTCTTAAAGCTGCTAGAATTGTAGTATCTACAATGGAAGATAGAGATGCTCTTACTTGGGAACAGATTGGGGTAGGTTGTGAAGTTTATGTTATTGAAACTAAAAAGAGTTATATTCTTGATGAAATAACTCCTGTTACTAATGCAAAGAAATGGCATCTTGAAGCTGATTCTGAAATTGGTTCTAAATTTGTAGAATCATTTAGTGGTATGTTTCCAAGAGCTATTGCTGAACGTGCAGTTGCTGATGAATTTGGTATTAATATTCAAGATAATTATCTTCGTCGTAATGTTGTAGTTAATTATATGGCACAAGTACTTAAACAGTATTTTGAAGATAATGCTGTTCAAATACTTGAAGGTCAGATTACTCCTGAAATGCTTAGTGAATCTGTTAAACAAATGTTTACTGCTTCACAGATTACTAATGCAGCTGATGAAGAAGATTTAACAGTTGTTGATAATCTTCTTAAATTTGCAGATAAAGACTATAATGTTAATGATTATAGTGGAAAGGCTCGTAAATATCTTCGTAAGAATATGATTAGTGGTGTTAATACTCTTACCCAAGATATGATTAACGAGCCTAATACTATTTATATACTTCAATATGATTATTGTTTAGCTGGACAAACTATTGAACTTCCAGATAATAGTATTATTCTTTGGAGAGGTGGTAGAATGTATGATGGTGCAGTTAAATTAAATCAATGTAGACTTCTTAGTAATTATCGTCAAGAAGATATGTTTGATAAAGAATCTATATCTCTTGATGGAAATTGGGCTGTTGGTCAAATACTTTATCATCCTCTTGATTTAGGTGAAGATAATAAACAAGTTGAAATTGTTGGTTGGGGTGGAGCTTATACTAATGATTTTTATTGGTTTTGGGATGGTGAAAAATGGGTAAGTATGGGTTTTGATTTATCTGTATATCTTACTCGTGCTGAATTTGAAGCTTTCTTAGAGAAGTTAAGAGAAGAGATGGAAAAGTTTTATGCTTGGCTTCTTGCAGAACTTAAAAAGATTAATGACCATCTTGAAATTCATGATAATCAAATATCTCAATTACAACAAAATATTGTTGATATTAATACTAGAATTAATAATCTTATTACTGAATATAATGCTAAATTTGAAGATATTTATAATAAGATTGGAGATTTAAATAGTAGTATAGAAGGTAGTATTAATAATCTTGAGCAATATATTAATAATAAGATTGAAGAAATTCTTAATAAAATAAATCAAAATGGTAGTAATATCAGTAATGAGTATAAACAATATTTTGAAAGTAATTATGTATCAATGTTTAAAAATAAGATTAGACCGGGTACTAATATTACTTTTGTTGAAAATGATGATGGTACTATTACTATTAATGCTGCCGGTGGAGGTTCTGGCGGAGGTGGATTAACCGAAGAAGAAGTACGTAATATTATTAATTCTATACTTAATAATTATTATACTAAGAAAGAAATTAATGATATTATTGCAGGTCTTGAAGGTGGTGGTGGCTCAGGCGGAGATGGTACTCATAATGTTATGTCTACAACTCAACTTGGCGAAGCTAGAACTGGTAAATATCTTGTTATGAATAAATTTGCAGACAGTGAAACTAAACCTAGTAGACTTGATATAGATTTTAATTCTCTCTATACTGATATTAAAAATAAATTAGTTAGAGAAGGATTTGGGCAAGGTGGTGGACAAGGTGGTGGAGTTGCTGCTAGTCAAATTCAAGCTTGGATTGCTGCCGTTGTTCCTATTGGTTCTATTATGCTTTGGGATACTTCAACTCCTCCTAATGGTTGGGAAGTTTATACTGCTGCACAAGGACGTTTTGTTATGGGTTATATACCTAATGGTATTAATATTTATAATAATCCTAAACAAGGAAATCTTGATTGGAAAACAGTTCTTGAAAATATTAAAGATACATATGACCCTGATGCTCCGGGTCGTAATGTAAGTGCATATGCATTTTATATTGGTGGTACTGATTTACCTCTTCATCAACATGCTGTTGCTGTTGGTAAAACTAAATCCGGTGATAATAGCAATCAAGTTATAGCACCTAGTAACTGGAGATTTATATCGGGTGATTTAGATGGTGGTGTTAAAAATGGTTTTCCTTATGGTACTGATAGAAGTCAATTTAATAATCTTGGCATTAATCGTTCTACTAATTGGTATATGACTGGACCTAACATTAGTAATAATGGTGAAATGATTTGGAGTCAAATAAGTGGTAATAGATGGACAGGTGATTATCTTGCTATTAATAAACTTATGCCTACTATTGCTTTACATTATATTAAACGTGTTTCTAATCCGTGGTAATTATGGCTGAAGAAGAAAATGTTTTTGTTGGTACTAATTGTCAATCTTTTGACCCTAGTAAAGTTCAATGTGATAAAGAAGGCAATATGCCAATTCATATACTAGATAAGTATTGTGAAGAAAATGATACTAGATATAATATATATCCTTTAACTGTTATTCAAGCTATATTTGATGGTAAAACTGGTACTAGACTAGATAGAATACTTGCTGCTTGTAATAGTGTTTATTTAACTTGGGAAGGTACTTTTGCTGATACTGTTAATAAACTTGATAAAATTTATCGTCGTAAAGGATATATTATTACTTATCGTGATGCAACTAATATTAATTGGACACAACGATATAATAGTGATGATATTAGCGATGCTGCTTGGACCAATCCAGATAATTGGGAGGGATGGTCTTTTGATACTGTTATTAAAGATTTAGCAGAAGCACTTGAAAAGATATTTACTAATATAGGTGATTATAAAGACTTTCTTGATATTATTACTAGTTTTATTAATGATTTTGTTATTAATGTGTTTAATAATATTAATAATTATCCTAAACTAGTTGAAATTATTAAGAATAGTACAGTTGAAAGTTTGCCTATTATTATTAGAGATATATTTAATAATATTAATGAATATCCTGAGCTTAAAGAGATATTTAATCAATATATTAAACAATGGACTGAATCTATCTTTAATAATATTTCTTCTTATCCTGCTCTTAATCAGTTTATAACTAATGCTATTAATGCTCATGTAGAAACTACTATTGGCAACATATTTAATAATATTGATAATTATCCTGCAATTAAGAATCTTATTATTACTAATACTGTTAATAAAGTAGTTGATATATTTAAGAATATTGGTCAATATCCAGAATTACAAGAAGCTATTCAGAATAATATTAATGAACGAGTTGATTATATATTTAATAATATTAATAATTATCCTGAACTTATTGGTATTCTTTCTGATTTAGTTTGTAATTGTGTTAAGAATATATTTGCTAATATTAATAATTATCCAGCTCTTGTTACTTGTATTAATAATGCTGTAAATAATAGAGTTGATTATATTTTCAATAATATTGATAGATTTCCTATTCTTAAGAATCTTATTGAAACTAAAGTAGAAGCTAGAGTTACTTGTATATTTGAACATATTAATAATTTTACTGAATTACTTAATGTTATTAAAGGTAATATAGAAAATATCTTTGATAATATTGATAATCATCCTAACCTTAAAGTTGTTATTGAGAATAAGGTTGAAGCAACAGTTGAACATATCCTTAGTAATATAGATAATTATCCTATTATTAAAGAGAAGATTATTCAATTCTGTAATGAAGCTATTGAAGCTAAACGTGGTGTAGCAAATGGTATTGCTAGTCTTGATGGAGATGGTAAAGTCCCAGCAAGTCAATTACCTAGTTATGTTGATGATGTTCTTGAAGGATATTATGTTGATGAAACTCATTTTGCTGAAAAATATATAGAAGATGCTCCTGTGTATTATACTCCTGAAAAAGGTAAAATTTATGTTGATATAAGTGAAGATACTGAATATAGTGGTAAAACTTATCGTTGGTCTGGAACTAAATATGCAGTTATATCTGAAACTTTAGCTTTAGGTGAAGTTACAGGTACTGCTTATGATGGTGGTAAAGGTAGAAAAACTACTGCGATAGCTAATAGTTTACCAAATACTGTTGTAGATACCATAGAATTTGGTCAAGCATACGCAAACTATGTACAATTAAAATACCATTATTATCGTAAAGAATTTGTAACTGACCAAGATGACCATTATACGGCACAATCTCATAAACATGTAGATATACCTATTGCTACTACTTCAGTAGCTGGGGTTATGTCTGCTGCTGATAAAGTTAAACTTGATGAAACTTTACCTAATCAAATTACTGAACTTAGTAATAATGTTTATACTAAAGAAGAAATTAATAATAAGTTTGATAATGTTCCAACAGTAGAACAAACTTATACTAAAGCCGAAGTTGATAAAGCTATTGCTGATGCTATTAAAGCTTTAATTCCTGATGGTTATGAACTTGTTATTAAAAAGAAAACAACTTAATGTTAATCATGGTGGTACTGAATAAGTGCCACCATTTAAAGTTTATAAAGTTATGCAAGATATTAATCAACAATTATATGAAAGAAAAGATAATCCTGAAGGATTTATTCCTGTTTATGGTGTAGTTGTTACTGTTCCTACTGGAATATATACTAATGGACAAAAAGAATTTACTTGTGATAAAACTTTTGACGAAGTAAAAGAAATATTATTAAAAGGTGGGAGCATTATTGCTATTGATAATAACAATAGTAGAATTAATTTTGATAGAATTGTTATAGGCAATAATGATATTAGTGCCACAATTACTTATTTTTCTAATGGTGGAATTAATAAAATCGATTTAAGTTGGGATAAAGGTATAGCTAGAGTTGGTGGTAAAGAAACTAAAAGTATTAATACTTTTGTAGCTATAAATAGTAATTCAATTATTAAATCTTATGATATTGGAAGTATTACTATATTATTAACAAATAGTGGTAGTAAAGAAGAAGTATTAGCTGCTATTAATTCTATTTTTACTAATTTTGCTGGATTTGTTACAGCCATTGGTAAACCTAATTCTGTATTTCATAATGGTAAATATGGTACATTTAATGTTAGATATACAGATAACATTATAATTATTCAATGGAGTAATAGTAATGCAATTCATCATGTTGCTTTATCCGAAGATGGTTCTTATGTTTATAATACTATTCAAATAGTTGACCAAACTCTTTATAGATTATCTAATCTTACTATTGAACCAATAGTTAATCCTAAAATATGGGTTGGTACTGCTACTCAATATGCAGCTATTGCTCAAAAAGATAACAATACTACTTATATAGTTAAATCAGATGCTTAAGTTATGGCTATATATCAAGGAGATATTAGAATACATGATATTAAACTTGGTAGTATAGATGTATTTGAAATATATCAAGGTTCTAAACTTGTTTATCCAGAGAATACTGAAATTACTATTACGTTTAAATTAAATGTTTCCGGAACTGTTACTATTAATGGTTATACTCCTGTTATAAGTGAAAATAATACTAAATTTGTATTTACTATTCCTGTTAAGACTGATTATACTGCTAATATTACTGCTGAGCATTATAAATCTCAAACTATTAGTGGTACCAGTGGTTATTTACCTATAACTCATAATGTAGAATTAGAATGGGAACAAAGATTTATATCTTATACTGTTACTTTTCCTACTGATGGAGTTAAAGTTTTATTTGATGGAATAGAAAAAGGAGTTATAATTAATGGTAAATTAGTTGTATTAATTGATGATACAGAAGCTAAAGATAGTTATACTGTTACGTTTAAAGGTAGTAAAGCTAGTATATATGATACTAGTACATTAACAGTAGTTGATAGTAGTATAGCTAATACTGGTGGAAGTTATGATTTAAAACTTTCTACTAGTTCTGTTAAAAGTGGATATAAGAGAACTGATTATGCATCCTCCACGGGGAGTATAACCAAGGGTTCTACTTATGCTGGAACTTGGATTGAAACTGTTGTTAATCTTACTGCTAGCTTTACTAGTTCTACTACTTTAGGTAGTATAAGTAATAATGTATTAACTATACCTAATAATGAATCTACTAATGCTAAAAGTGGAACTTTAACTGTTATATTTACTTTAGAAAATAAACAAACTAAAGAAGTTAGTGCTGCTTTAAATCAAGCTGCTGGCGCTAAAGTTTATACTAATTGGGTACTAGATTTACAAACTGATGGAACTAGTGTTGAAGCTAAAGGTGGTACTAGAACAGTTACAGCTAATATTGCTCGTAGAACTTATAAATGGAATAATACTGGTACTGTTTATAGTGAAACTGCTACTCCTACTCTTAGTATTAGTGGTAGTGCTAGTCTTAGTGGAAATCAAATAAAATTTACATCAAACGAGAGCGTTTCAGCCCGTTCAGCGACACTTACAGCTAGTTATGTAGGATTGTCCAAAACGGTTACGATAACGCAACAGGCAGGCGCAAAAGTGTATTCAGCGTGGTCTGCTTGGGCTGTTTCTATTTCGGCAAGCACACAAACGATAGCTGCAAGTGGTGGTTCATCTACGATAACTACTAATGCTAGTCGTTCTCGTACTTGGACTTGGAATGGAGTTGGTACTACACATACTGATACAGAAACTACTACACCTACACTTAGTGGTAGTGCTGGTGGATTTACTTTAAGTGGTAAAACTGTTACTGCTAGTAACAATACTACAACAAATAGTCGTAGTATAACTATTACTGCTACTAGCAATAGTGTTTCTAAATCTATTACTATAACACAATCCGCTGGTGCTAAAGTATATGGTAATTGGTCGGCTTGGACAATTAATATTAGTGCCGATAAAACTAGTATTGGAGCAACAGGTGGAACAGCTACTATATCAACTAGTGCTAGTAGAACTAGAAGTTATACATGGAATGGTGTTGCCGGTTCTGGTGGTACAGAAACTGGAAATGGAAGTCCTACATTAAGTAAAGTTAGTGGTACAGGTAATTGGACTAGTCCTAAAGTTACTTATGGAAATAATACTAGTACAAGTGGTAAATCAACTGTTATTCGTGCTACTATTGATTCAACTACTAAAGATATAACTATTAGTCAATCTGCTGGAGCTAAACAATATAGTGCTTGGTCTGCATGGACAGTTAATATTTCTAATAGTGGAAATGTTGCTGCTAGTGGAGGTAGTTCAAATATAACTACTTCTGCAAGTAGAACAAGAACTTGGACATGGAACGGAGTTAGTGGAAGTGGTGGAACTGAAACAGGAACTGAAACTCCTACTCTTAGTAAAGTTAGTGGTGCTGGTTCTTTTGCTAGTAATAAAGTAACTTATGATAATAATACTTCTACAAGTGCTAGAAGTACAGTTATTAGAGCTACAATGGATTCTGTAACTAAAGATACTACTGTAACTCAAAATGCTGGTTCTAAAACTTATAGTAGTTGGGGGGCATGGTCTATTAGTTTAAGTGCTAATGTAACAACTATCGCTGCTGCTGGTGGAAATGCTACATTATCTACTTCTGCTACTAGAAGTCGTACTTGGCAATGGAATGGTACAGGAACAACTTATACTGAAAATGCTAGTGGCGCTCCTACATTAAGTAAAGTTAATGGTGCTGCTTCTTTAAGTGGCTCTACTGTTAGTTATGGTAATAATACTTCTACTAGTTCTCGTAGTTCTGTATTTAGAGCAACAATAGATAGTACTACTAAAGATATAACTATTAGTCAATCTGCTGGTAGTAAATCATATAGTAGTTGGTCTAGTTGGTCTGTATATTGTAATGCTAGTAGTTATACTGTTGCGGCATCAGGCGGTTCTGTTACTATTTATTATGGTGCTTCTCGTTCTCGTACTTGGACTTGGAATGGCGTTGCAGGTTCAGGTGGAACTGAAACAGAAAATGCTACTCCAAGTCTTAGTGCAGGAAGTGGTGGTGGAACTTTAAGTGGTAGTACTTTAAGTTATAGTAATAATACTAGTACAAGTGTTAGAAGAACTAGAGTTATTGCAAATTATAATGGTGCTATTAATTTTTGCGATATTGAACAAAGAGCAGGTAGTAAAGTTTATGGTAGTTGGGGAGCATGGTCAGTAAGTATTTCTGCTAGTCCTACTAATATTACTGCTGCTGGAGGTAGTTCTACTATTACTTGTAGTGCTGTTCGTAGTAGACAATATACTTGGAATGGAGTTGGACAGAATTTTCCTGAAACTGAAAATGGTAGTCCTACATTAAGTAAATCTGGAGATGGCACATTAAGCGGTACTACTAGCGGTAGTAAACTTACTTATGGTAATAGAACTACTACAACAAGTAGAAGTACAACTGTTACTGCTACTTATAGTGGAGTTAGTAAATCTATTAATATTACACAATCTGCTGGTGCTAAGTCTTATGGTGCTAAAGTATATCATACTAAATATTATGGTACTAATCCTGATGGAAGTGGATTAGATTTTACAGGTTATCCTTATACTAATGAAATTGATACAGTTGCTGATGCTAATACTATATCTATAAGTGTTTATTATAGGTTATATACAACTCAACTTTGGACTTGGAATGGTGTTGCTGGTTCAGGCGGAACTGAAACTGTATATTATAATCCGGATGATGTAAATGTAACAAATAAAGTTAATTGTGATGTATCTGTTGCAAATGCCTCTAATTATGTTAGCATGATTATAATAACATTTAAACTTTCTGCAAATAATTCTGATACAGCAAGAGAATATAAAATTGAATGGAATTGGTTAAATCATAATGTTATTACAAAAGGAACACAAAGAGCAAATCCCATGCGTGGTAGACTTGCTATTAAAAATGATTATTTTACTAGTCAAAATATTGCATTACCTATTTATTTAGATAGTCAAAATGTAGATTCAATATATAAAGGAGAAGCAAGTTATAATGATATTAAGAAAACTCCTATTTCTGTTTATGTATATATTCCTACTAATATTTCTATAATGAGCGCTGGTAAATTGCAATTTTGGTTTGAAAATAAAGATGATGGTGGCAGTAAATATACTTGTACTTTAAGTAATGTTAGTACACCTTCAAATAATGTTTATGTATCTAATAATAATAATATTATTAGTGTTACTGCTAATACAACTACTTCTTCATTTACTATATTATGCCAATTTACTATGACTTCTAATAGTACAGTATTTAATGTAAGAGTTTTAATTGAACCATAATGAAAATACTATTTAATATAACAATATTGCTAATGCTTATATTGTTTATTTACTCATTAAAGTTATTTAAATTAATCACATAATTATGAACAATAAACAACTATATGAAAAACTAGGTCAGAATAGTTATGATAAAGTATTTCCTATTACTTATCTTCAAAATATTCTTGACAAAGATACAAATAATGATTTAACTGTTGTTCTTTCTAGGTTTAATCATTTATGGATTCCATATCAAGGAACTAGAGTTAATACTCGTAAAGCTGTTCCTGCTATTTTTAGACGTAATAGTCTTACTATTAGTTATTATGATGCTGAACATAATCTTTCTGTAACTGAAAGTTATATAGGTAGTAATCTTCAAGCTGGTGTTGAAACTAGTTGGGTTTCTGATGATAATTGGACTAAAATTCTTAGTGAGAAGTATCTTGAAGAGAATGGTGCTAAGATTCCAATTGCTGATGGAACTATTGATTGGGATATGCTTAATGAAGCTCTTAAACAAATGATTGCAGGAAATGGTAAAGTTAATATTATTAATTATCCCGATGAAGAAGATATTACTATAAGATTAAGCCCGGGTTGTTGTAATATTAATCGTCTTAGTCTTAAAGATAGACCTTATGAACCTGAATATAAAAGTGGTAAAGGATATAAAATAGTTCGCAAGGTCTTACTCCCCGTGGAGGATGATGCTAGTAATGCAGAACAGCTTTTATTTGATGGTTTTCTTGATGATACTTATTGTGAACAATATGGACAAATAATTCTTAATACTGATAAATATGAAGTTATTAAAACAGATTTAAGTAATACTGCTGGTATTTATTATGATACATATCATAAATTATTTGTTCTTAGAGTTAAGACTATTCATGATGGAGTTGGTTTTTATAATTATTATACTAGATGGAAAATTGTAGAACCTACTGATAGAGTTCATCCTCTACGGGGGGTCAACACTCCTGTTTATGGAAATAGTGAAGATTATAATATTTATAATACTTGTCTTTCTGATGAACGTCCAAGACTTGGTATTATATATGTTAATTCAGTAGATAATATTAAATATTATTTTAATGAAGAAAATCTAGTTCAAGTTAAGAATAATATTTATCTTAATTATAAAGCTGTTCTTACTCAGGATATGGTTAACGAAGAAAATACTCGTTATATTATTCGTTATGCTTTTGATTTAAGTGGCAAAACTATTACAATGCCTGTTGGTTGTGAACTTGTATTTGAAGGTGGTATTATTGAGAATGGTACTATTAATTTAAATAAATGTAAACTTACAGGTATGGTTGGTGAAGAGTCTGAATATTTTCCTAATGTAACTTGTAGTAATTGGGCTAAAGGTCAGATTGAATATCATAATGGAAAGATTTGTTATTGGAATGGTACTGAATGGAGAGTAATGGGTGATACTTCTTCTATGGAAAGTTATACTAAAGAAGAGATTAATAATATGTTTAAAAATTATTATACTAAATCTGAAACTTATAATAAAGAAGAAGTTAATAATTTACTTAATAGATATGTTACTAATGATACATTTAATAACTTTAAAAAAGAAATAAATCAAACTATTACTAATAGTGTTAATCTTGATAAGATTCAAAAAGCTATTAATGATGGATGTGGAGTTAATATGACTATGCCTAGTGCAAATAATAATAAACTTAGTCTTCCAATTTGGACAGGAACTGCTACCCAATATGCAACTATTACCCCAGTTGCTGGAATGACTTATAATATTATTGATGAATAATGAGTTTAACTCTTGGACGTCAAGGAGGAATTGCTAAACCTCTTAAGAAACGAACAGTAGGTCAAACTAATATTGTTCATGTTTATGATGGTGCTAATCATATTTGGCCTACTTCTGTTATTCATTTTAGTGATTTTACTAGTGTCCAACTTAGATATATTTGGGGTAGTGATGATGGTCGAGATTTGGATACTAAATCATATTATGTTAATTCTCCTATTAATAGTTTAAATTATGTAGCTGTTGGTTGGTCTTGGAATTTAAGTCAAATTCCTTATCTATATTGGGGTGGCGATAATACTGACTCAGGTGCTGAATGTGTTATGTTTAATATTGAATCTATGATTGACCTTGAAGATAAAATGCCTGATATAATGAAAATGAATCTTTGTGCTAATTGGTTTGGAAGTTTAAGTAGAGGTCATGTTACTGTTGAATGTACTGCTTATAAAGGTGGAGTTATTGTTCATGCTTGGCAATTAAAGAATCATGAAATTGATGTTGATAATAGAGGAATGTTTATTTTTCCTTTGGCTGATGGAACTATTAATATGCCTGATGGATATGGTGGTTATAAAGAATGTTGGTATGGTGAAGTTATTAAAAGAGTTGCTAAATCTAATAATGAAGTAAAATATTTTAGAATTAATCCTGTTAATGATAAAACTATTGGTTTAAATAATATTAAAATAATTCGTCATGGCGGTGGTTATATTCATCGTGATGGTTATTGTTGGTATGAAAATCAACCTAACGATAAATATAAAGTTTGGAATAATCAAGTTAATACAACTGGTACTTCTTTAACTCTTGATAAACCAACTCTTAATATAACTAGTGATGATAATTATAGTTATGAATATCATACAGTTTTATTAAATAAAGATAATACTATTTATAATGATAATTATACTGATAACTATAAATTTAGATTTGGTTTTGTTGCAGGTAATTCTGAATTTAGAGGACAACAAACTATTCAATGTTATGTTGATACACAAGGCGGCAAAGCTGATGATGGTAAGACTTCAATAGGTGAAATAAAATATACTAAACTTAATAAAATTGGTGAATTGACAATATATAGTCCTATTGAAAGTTAAATTAATGTTAATTACCAAACAAAAATAACGGTTTAAGTGCTATAGATTATGTAGTTCAAACTACAAGTATTAATCTATTTTTTTAACTTAAACCTTAATTTATTATGCAAGTAATTGAAAAAGTGAAAGTTGTTCCAGAGGGCTATAATGGTGCTGGAATGAATTATGACGGTGGTAATCGTCGTGATGTAAACGGTAAAGCTAATGCAGGTTTAACTCTTGGTATTATCGGTACTGCACTTGGTGCTTGGGCTTTGTTTGGTAATCGTCGTTCTAGTGTATTAGGTGGTGCTGGTGGTGGAATGCTAGGAGATGGTTCTACTAACATTAATGTTCTTGGCGCTACTGCTGGTAGTGGAAGCGGTGCTCCTACTGCTTTTCAAGCATGGGAAAAATCTTGTGAAGATACTTTAGCTCTTCAAGGTGGTCTTTATCAATGGGCTTTGACTCAACAGAATCAACGTTTTGAAGATAGAGAACGATTGAATAGTGAATTGTTTGGTGTTTACATTGATGGACGTAATCGTACTGATGCTCTTATTGAGAAAAATAACACTGACCATTTTAATCTTTACAAATATACTCGTGATGCTGATGATGATATCCGTAAAGAGTTATCTGATTTGAAAGCTGAATTGGCTGTTACTAAAGCTATTCGTCCTTATCAAGATAAACTTATCCAATGCGAAATGGAAAAGATGTTTACGGCTGGTATCAACTATACTGATAGAAAAACTTGTAATGTTATCTATGGTGTAGTTACTCTTCCAAATGAACCTACTGTTACTGGTCTAGTTGGACGTAATGCTTATGGATGCTTACCATGTGGTTTTACTCAACCTGCTAGCGGAACTCCGGCTCAGTAATATTACTAAGTTTGATTAAGAATATAAAATTGAAAGAGATATGATACCTGTTAATCAATTCATACTAGGTAGTAGTGACCCTTTGCTATATCCTAGTGAAAAAATGACTAATAGCATTGATGAACAAATTGCTTTTCTTCTTGGTTATGATACTTACGATACTTATGGTCGCTCTACTAATAAAAATGACCGAGAAGAAAAGATTTTAACTATGCTTATGAGCGGTGGATATAATGACGATGGCTATCATTTTAATGAGTATGAAGCTAAAGAAGTTGTAGAACAAATGTATCATGTTAAAGACAATAAGAAATATATTGGTGAAAAATATGATATGAATAAAGCTCATGAGATTTGTGAACGCTATAAAGAAGTATTACCTAATGATGTTGAGCCTTGTGATGTTTATGTTGCAATTAATGCTCAATACCATGATTATGCTAAATTATTTGAAGAATGGTTTGGTGGTAATATAGATAATAAAGTGTTTGAAAGTGCTATTACATTTTGGTTTAAAGCTGTAGATTTTGATGGTGATAAAGTATGGGAATATTTCCACATGAATAACTAATCATTATTGTAAAACTGTAAAAGGGAATTATCTTCGGATAGTTCCCTTTTTTATTTATCTAAATTTTAGTATGGACAAATTTATTGATGTAATTGTAGATGGTATCCTTAGTAATTTTGATTTTGGATTTATGTTTATTGTTAATGCTCTAACTTATATTATTATTAAAGTTATTGATTACTTTAATGGTGATAATAAAGTTCCTACTTGGCAAAAAAGATGTGTATTAGTAATAAGTATTGCTGTTATGGTTGGTATTTATATTGCTGCTGGATATGATAATGCTATTATGCTTGTTAATAGTGCTATTCTTGCTCCTGTGTTTTGGAGTTGGGTTGTTAGTCCTATTCTAAAGAAATTTGGTGTTGGATATAAAGATATAGATAATACTATTGGTTAAGATTGTATGAGATTGATTAGCTAGGTTTGATTGACTGATTCAAGCCTGCTCCCCATCCTCTACGGGGAGTATAGCTTGCCAAATTTGGCTAGTTTTAAGCCTAGCTGATTAACTGTACATGATTTAATGAAAGTCTTGTTATGAGCCTAAAAAGTGGCTCTATGAACGTACATAAATATTTACAATATTAAATTTTAAAATAGTAAAGTTATGAGAGTTATTAAGACTAAACATTTTCCTTTTAATGGTTATAAAGCTATTAATCTTTTTGGTATTATATTTACTAAAGGTGAATTAAGTAACAAAGAACTTAATCATGAAGCTATTCATACAGAACAAATGAAAGAGATGTTATATATCTTTTTCTATATATGGTATGGTGTTGAATATCTTATTATAAGACTATTTCATATTAAACAACATGATGCTTATAAAGATGTAAGTTTTGAAGAAGAAGCTCATATTAATGATGATAATCTTAATTATATTAGTGAACGTAAACATTATACTTGGACTAAATATCTAGGTATTAATAGTTCTAAAACTGCTTAATTAAAAAATGTTAATAATATAGTTAAACTACTTGTTATTAATAATATAATTTATATTTGTAACAAACTAAATTCTAAAGATATGGAAGATGATAAAAGAGTTAATTATAAGTTAGACGCTATTAATAAACTTATTAATAATCTTAAACTTAGTATTTCTGGTAATAAAGAACATGATGAGCTTGGAGAAAATAATGTTATAGTTAATCTTGATGAGATTAGTCAAAAGATTACTGAATTACATGAAATGGTTAAAGCTGAATTTGATGAGTTTGAAAATCAACATAAAAGTGAATCAGATGAAACTCAAACTCTTCTTACTGAAAAATTTGATTTAGTTCATTCTGATTTAGCTACTATTAGTGATAAACTTACTACTATTGATACAAATATAAAGAATATGAGTAGTGCATTACAAGGTAAGTTTAATGCTTTAATTGCTGCCGTTAATGATATGAAAGCTAGTAATGATACTAAGAATGATGCTATAATTGCTGCTCTTCAAGGACTTGTAACTAAAGTTAATCAAAATACTAATAATATTAATTCTCTTGATGGTCGAGTTGATGCTCTAGAACAAGCTTAATATGAATTTTAATTTAGTAGAAATGTATAATGGCTTATTAAGATTTAATAAGCATATACTAAATGAACTTGCAGAAGGACTTAAACATCTACCTAATTTAGATGGAGTATCTAAAGGAGATAGTTTAATTATTAATGAACAAGGTAATCCAGCTTGGGGTTCTGCTGCATTTATTCCTACTTTTGAAAATGCTGCGTATGGTATTGAATGGACTAAAGATGACAATGATATAATCAGAATTGGTAATGCTAAATTTCATAGAGAACTTCCTATTCAAAATAGACTTAAAGGTTGTGTCTATAATGAAAAGAAAATCAGTTATTTCCTTAATCCTACGGGTTGGGCTAAACCTCTTGAAAATGGTTTTATTCCTCCTCTTGATGGAAGTGATGGCGATGTTGGGGTAAGAATTCCAGTTATGGATGGCTTAAACACGCTAATGCTAAAAATCTTCTTTATAAAATTCAAAGTCTTACAGGTGTTAGATATTCTAATTGGAATGGCAAAAGAACTAATATTGCTAAATATTATGGTAAATACGTTAGAATAATTCAAGTTATTAATTATGCTAAGTATTTTAGAATTAATTTTATTAGAAATGGTAAAGCTTATTATGCTGATAGTAGAGATAAAACTCTATTTTATTCTATACATAGACTTAATCATTTTCCTATTAATTTTAAAATTACTAAATATGATTGGCGTATTTATGTTAAAAATAGAAAAGAAAATGTCAAACCTCAAACATAATATATTATGACTAAAGATAAACTTAAAGATGATATTATTAGAACTATATGTTGTTTAAATAGTGATATATCTAATAAAGATAGAGAACTTCTAATTAAATTGTTTAATTCTATTATAGATTATACTAATAATACTGAACTTGAACAAGAAATTGGTCAACTTCAACAAAAATATAATGAATTAACTGGAGATATTAATGAAATAGAAAAATTAGCTAATGATGTAAGAACTAAATATAATTCTTTATATACTGATGTTAATAATACTCTTAAACCTAAAATAAATAGTATTAATGATAGAGTAACTGCATTAGAAAACGCAAGTCAATCTTAACATGGCTAGTCTTAATCAATTAGTTAGTGAATTTGCTCATGCTGTTGGCAATCCTAATAGTATTCCTCTTAGACGTAATCTTCGATATGCTATTCTTCATGGTCGTAATGAACTAATTCGTAAAAGTTATGAAAATCATAAATATGTTGATAAAGGTTTGCAACAACGTATTCGTGTTTCTATTATTAATGTTCCTGATGGTGACCTATATAATAGTCAAACTCTTGGGCTTCCTGCAATTAAACGTACTAAACAAGAAGTTCCAAAGCCAGTTAGACTTATTAATAACTTACCTTTCCAATCAATTAGAACTACCGGACATTCTGGGATAGAAATACCTTTTGCTAAAGAAGCTAGTGCTAAGTTTTATCATTATCTTGCAGGTATGTGTAATCTTCCTGTTTATGATTATATTAATGGTTATATTTATTTCTTTAGTAATAATAAAGATTGGTTTCAAAATATAGGTTCTATTATTATTGAATCTCCATTTGAAATTCCTTATCTTGTTCCTACCGAAACTGTTGAAAAAGCTAAAGATGTAAATTATGACCCTATTGATGATGAAGCTAAATACGATGATGATGAATTTCTTATTCCTGAAGATATGATTGGAGCTCTTAAAGAGATTGTATTTAAACGTAATTTTATTGAAGTTCCTCGTCAAACAAATGAAACTCCTATTGATAATTTTGTAACTAGATAAATTATGATTAAAGATATAGATATTAGTCATTATTATAAAAAGTTTATTGAAACTTCTAATGACGATATGGCAAAATATAATAAAGAACTTGAAGTTATAAATAAGATGAAAGCTGATTGCCGTGTTTATATTAAAAGTAAAAATCAAGTTATTAAAGATGATTTAAAAATTAATCTTAATGAATATGGGTTTCAATTTCTTAATGATAATGTTGAATTAATTAATAAGTTAGAGCAATTAATTAATAATCAACTTAGTTATACAGTTGGAGAAAGACGTATTGTTCTTCTCCAACTTTTGCGTTATTGTAACTTAGCTAAAAAAGCAAACGATTATATTATTGCTCTTAAACTTGCTACAAGACGTTCTGAATTAAGTCTTTCTGATTATAAAAAGTACATTCATAGGTATTATAGTTATGGTGTTCATAAATGTGTTCTTGAAGGCTACGCTTATCATTTTAAATATGAAATTGGTGATTTAGTTATTAATTTCTGGAGATATAGAGATAAACCTAGAGATACTTATGTTGATTGGAACGCTACTAGACTTAAAAAACAAGAAATTATTGATGCTGGTCTTAAACCTTATGATAAAGAAGAAGCAGAAATATATAAAATTCGTGGACTTAAGTATGATGGTATTCCTTATGTAGTTTATAAAACTAATAAAGAGTTTTATGAAATACAACTTATTAATAATGGAACTCATAGTTATAGTGCTATTAAATTCAAGTATGCTAATTATATTAATAGAGAACTTAGAGGTAAAGATGCTAAACAACTTAATTCTGAATGTAAAACTGTTGATGATATTTTTAATCTTAAATTAGGATTAAGAAGTAAACTTCTTGTTTATCTTGAACGAGAACCTAATGCTCCATTTAAATATATTAGAAATGTTAATCAACAAAAGTATGAACGTGGAGCACATAATAATGGTAATAAAACTAGATATAAAAACTAATATTATGGCAAATAATAAAACGATTACGATAGAACATATAATTGGTAAACTTGATAATGATTTCAATCCTGATGGAAGTGATTGGATTCCTAGAGTTCCTGCTTGGTGTGTTGATGCTATGAATGAACTTAAAGTTCTTCGTAAAGTTGATAAGAAAATGAAACTAACCGTCATTAATAAGATAGCTAAAAGTAAATGTTGTCTTATTGATGATGGTCTTAAAGTATATGATAGTAATGGTTGTGAAGTACCTAGAGCTGATACTAGTAAATATAGATGTGGTGATACTGAATCTGCTCCATCCTCTACGGGGGGTCAAGCGGAGGACGAAAGTCCGGAGCGTGCTACTAATAAAGACTATCTTGGTATGCCCGATGATTGTTGTCCTAATGGTTCTAGAACTAGAGAAGTTATTGATACTGGTAAAGTAGGATGTAATCCTGTTGTTTATACAGTTCATAATAATACTGAATGTCCAAGATGTCAGCATGAAGTTCATTCTCATTGTCAGACCCCCCGTGGAGGATATGATAAGTCAAATCATAATTATATTCTTATTGGAGGTAATACTATTGAACTTAATTTTAATGATACTTGTATAACAGTTGTTTATAAAGATATTGAAACTCAATATAGTAATAATTATCATTGTGAGATTCCTGTTATACCTGCTAACGGTAAATTAATTCAAGGTCTTACTTATTATTGTATGGCTCGTATGCTTATGAGAGGATATAAACATCCTGTGTTTAATCTTTCTGCTAGTCAATATGGAACTAATCCTTTCTATCTATGGGAAAGTATGAAGAAAGATATTAAGACTAGTATTCTATTAGATGAACAAAGTGATGATGATAGTGGTTGGAATGAGTTCTTTTATAACTTTACTTTTCCTAAATAATTATGAATATACAAAAGAAACTTAGTCTTAATAAACATCCGGGTGATTGTGTACCTTATTCATTAGTTGCTGCTAAAAATGTTAAAGTGAGCAATGATGATAGGATGATTGTTAATGAAGAAGGGCTTGAAGATTGTAAAGCAATTGCCAATTCTATTCATGAAGATGGTATTAATAATTTTAAAATAGTTGGTGCTATTCCTACTAGTACTGAACTTATTTTATTTATTGTTAATACTGATTCTAATGAATCTTATATTTATAGATATAATGAACAAGCTGATAATTGTTATAGAGTAAATAGTAATTGGAAATATAATGGTGGAAAGATTAAAGGAACATATACTTATAATGTTAAAAATCATCTTATAATAGCTATTGCTGAAAGTAATGCTTCTGTTGATGTTCCTCTTAAAACTATTAATATTGATTTAGATTTTGACCGTCCTGATTCTGAAATGTCTGTTATTCCACAAATAACTTTACCTACTATTAGTGGTTTAAATTATGTTAGTGGTGGAGCTTATAAAGGATTTTATTTTATATTTATTAGATATAAGATAGATAAAACTAATTATACTAAATGGTATAGTATTGGATTTCCTATTTTTAATGATGTTATAATTTCACAAGTTATTAATAAAGTTTGTTTTAGAAAAACTAATGTTTATGAACCAAAAGATGAACCAAATGGTTATTGTTATGGTAATACTGATTCATTTAGTGATTCTAAAGATATATGTAATCAAACTTTTGAAATAAATATTAGTGGAGGTCGTTCTGGTCTTTATCAACTTGGTTTTATTGTATGTAAAAAAGATAGTACTCAAGCGTTTAGAACAGATGATTTAAATAATAATATTTTTAAATTTAGTAGAGATGTTCTTGTTGAATATAATGTTGCTGATTTAACTACTGACTATTATAATTATTATAATGTTGGCAATATTATTAATTATAAAAATAGAGTATATATTGCTAATTATAATGAACATACTGATAATGATGATAGGACTTTAAGTAATGGTAAAACATTAGAAGAAGCTGTTAAAGATATTACTATAAAACTTCGTAATAAAGCTGTTAATGCTTATTATAATGATTATACCACTGTTAATGCAGTTAGTGAAAAAGGTCCATATTTTAAAATGGCTAGCCTTCAAATTACTGGTACTGCTGATTGGCAAATTAAAGATATTAATAAAGTATTCAATAATAATCAATATCCTTTTCGTACTTTTAGAACTTTATTTAATGATACAGTTATACAAGGTATTGCAGCACATGAATATTTAAAGATTAATTATAATGCTAAAATAAAAGTAGGTAGTAGAGGTAGTCATAATCTTAAAGAATATCTTGCTTGTCATTGTTTTATTATTCCTACAAGTTATAAATATGAAAATAATCAATCTGTTTATACTTTACCTAGTACAGTTAAAATAGCTTGTTATGTTTATAATGGAACTGGATTTACAGAAGATACTGTATTTACTAGTGGGCAAGTATTATTTGGTGATACTATATTTGATATTGATAATTGTAAAATGAGAATTACTCATTTTATTATTGAACCTAGTTATGATTTTAATGAACGTAAAAAGAATGATACTCTTATTCCTGGAGAAGTATATAATTTCTTTATTCATTTTGTTGATAAATATGGTGATGCTAGTAGAGGATATAAATTGTCAAATAAAGATAAGTATATAAATAATATTGTTAATGATGGTTCTCATTGTACTATAATTACTTTTAATTGGAACAATCAAGGTAATGGTAATATTCCATATTGGGCAGTTATTAGTGGAGATATTCCAATATCTACTATTAGTTCTAATATTAAAAGATATATTGCTAATCATAAAATTGTAGTTTATACTGCTGAACCAATAAATAATCCTACTACTAATATATTACTTAATAGCTCTGGTGAACTTGAAGCTACTAATAAAGATGAACTATATACTCTTATATCTAATTACTTTATTGATTATCAAGATAAAGATAAATATAATGATTTATATGTTTATCAAGTTATAAATAGTGGTAGTTATACTCCTTGTAGTAATCAAGTAATAGGTGCTATTGGTGTTGATAATGAAGCTAAGTTTGGTTATTATGAAAATATTAATGGCGATGAATTATTTAGAATACCTGATTTAATATTTGATGCTGAAGCTATTGGTGGTGAACATACTAGAGGTTTTATATATAATATGAATAATACTTTTAATAAGTTTTATATTCGTGCTAATATTGATACTACTTTATGGAATCAAATTAAAGAATTAGGTTATGTTGGATGGTTTATTAGTTATGAAAAAGTTGAACCTATTACTAGATATACTGGATTACTAACTAGAAAAGATTATTGTAATATAGCTAGCAATGTTACTTGGCAAAATGGTAGTTGGGGTACAAAACCCGGTTTTGTAGCGAATAATTTTACTAGTGATAAATGTTATCTATATAGTGGTCGATTTGATATTGATGATAGTATTAAATATGATTTTAATATTATTCGTATTGATGGTAAATGTAAATTTGAACCTTATAAAGAGAAACATGATGTAGTTGATATGGTAGTTAATACTACCTATCCTTATAGTTATAATATGCCAGTTATAGGTGTAATTAGTAGAAATGAATATAAACCTATTAATAATTATAAATTAGTAGTTGCTGATAGTGTTACTGATAGTAGAGCAGGAAAAGGAACTGCTCTTGAAATGGATGATTATAAGGAATTACTACTTGATGCTGAAACTATGTTTCTTGCAACAGTTCTTAATTGTACTAAAAATATTTATACTAGTAAAGAAAAAGAACTTGTAAGACTTAATGACGTTTGTTATAATGGTGGAACTTATTCTATTGAACATGGATATAATGGTAGAATGACTTATGATGGTGTTCTTATTTATAATGATAATGGAGTTATAATGAATGAAGGTAATTATAAATTATATACTCCTACCAATAATCAATATTATTATAGTGGTGATGAACCATGTTGGTTTGATATTCCATTTAATGTTTATATTCAATTTCCTCTTTATAATGATAAATTCTTTGAAAGTAAATGTTTTAATAATGAACCTAGTAAGATAGCTTTTAGTATTAAAGAAGATAGTGATAAGAAAAATGTTGCTTTTGGTACATTTGTAGAACCTAAAAATAGTGTTGATTTATTTAAAGACCCTATTGGAAATGTTGACCAATATGTTCCTAAACTGTTAACTCAATATCGTAATGATATTATTAATATTACTCGTTTTGATAAAACTATAAGACGTAGTAATGTTATTCAAGATGAAAGTGAAGTTAACGCTTGGCGAATATTTCCTATTGAAGGTTATAAAAATATTACTGAAAATAAAGGAAGTATAACTAATTTAGTTGGAATTGGATATTATCTTTTAGTTCATACTCAACATAGTATGTTTATGTTTGATATAAGTGCTGCACTTAAAACTAGAGATGAAAATGTTCAATTATATCAACCAGATGCTTTTGAAGTTAATTATAAAGAAGTCTTTACTAGTGATAAAGGTTATGGTGGACTGCAAGATGATTTAGCATATATAGTCGGAGAATTTGGTTATATTTTTTATAACGATGATTTTCATAAACTTTATCAATTTGATGATGGTCAACTTAAAATAATGGATGAAGATATTAAATTATGGCTAGATAAATATTATCCTAATAAAGTTAGATTTGCTCATGATAAATTTAATAATCGTATTCTAATTAAATTTGATTATACTTATGATAATATTAATCCTAATACTAAAGAATCTATTATAGAATCACATAATGAAGTTATTAGTTTTAATTATAAAATAGGTAGTTTTATTAGTTTACATGATTATTATTTTAATAATGCTTGGTCTACTAAAACTAAATGTTATTTTCAAACTGAACATAACGATGATAGACTTAACTGTCCTCTTCATATATTTACTCATGAATATAATTATGGTAGATTTAATACTCACATGGGTGATGATAGTAGAAGTCTATATTTAGTATCTAAACAAGAAGTTGGTGATGAGCCTATATTAGTTCATAATAGTTATATTGATATTATGGTTAATGAATCTTATGAACTTATTAAGTTTCTTGAATTTATTAAATATAAAGTACGTAAGATATATATTTCTATTTATAGTGATAATATTAATAATCCTGTTGATTTAAGAGAACATCCTTATGCTGGTGATATACTTCGTATATTTAATGAAGATAATGATACTGATGATATAGATATTAATATTGATAAACTTAATGAATTTAATAAGTATAAAAAACCTTGGTATGAACTTACTCAATATAACTTTAATTATTTCCGTAATGCAATTAAAGAACATCCTAATACAGTAAGTGATAAACTTCGTAGAGTATATGGTAATTATTTTGTAGTTCGTTTTATATTTAATAATTCAGATAATAAGCGCATTGAATTTGAAAGTCTTGAATGTGCTCAAACTCAATTTAGAAAATTATGATACAGTATAGAGATAGACAAAGACAAAAAGCTTTTATTGGTGCTATTATTGGTGCAGCTGCTAGTATTGCTGGTGGTATAATTAAAGGTAATAAGCAAAAGAAAGCTCAAGAAAAAGCCCAAGCTGAAGCTCAAGCTGCACAAGACCATAAAGATGCTTTACAAAATGCTCAAGCTTTAACTAGTGCTTATGCTAATCAAGATTATGTTGGTCAATATAATGATAAGCTTACTCTTAAATGTGGCGGCAGAGTTCAACGTAAAGCTGGTTTCGGTACTGAATTTGCTGATGCTCTTCCCGGTTTAGGTAATCTTGCTAGTTCTATTACAGGAGTTCAAGGACTTGGTGAATTAGGTACTGCAATAGGTCAAGGTATTTCTGCTAATCAACAAATTAATGAAAATAAACGTATTGCTCAAGAAGCTGAACAGCGTAAACAACTTCAAGCTGGTCAACAGCAACTTAATATTACTTCTGATAAAATGACTAATCCAATGACTATGTATCAACGTTCTAGTTTTATTAATAAATATAAATGTGGCGGACGTAGAAAAGCATGGATTGGTGCTGCTATTGGTGCTGCTGGAAGTTTAATTGGTGGTATGTTTGGAAGTAAAGGACAACAACCAATTCAAGTTAAACAAGCTGACCAAGCTAGTTATAGTGCTCCTAAAACTGGTCTTGAACGTCCTGAATGGATTACTAATGGTACTGTTCAACAACCTGTTATGCCTCAATCAGTATATCGAGATAGGCTAAATGTATATCGCTGTGGCGGTCATAGACGCTAGTCTTTTGCTCTCTGTTGAATTATTATATATAGGTATGAACTATTAATCGACTGATAGGCTATCGTTCAGCAGAGAGCCTTAAAATCAATTAAATTACAATTTCTCATTATATTATATAAAATGCCTAGAAAAGATAAAGTTATTCATATAAGTAATTTACCTAGTACATTTAGAGGTAATGTTACTCGTAATGGAAGATTTATTCAAAATGGTATTCCTCCACTTGGCGGAGTTTATGATAAAGTTGTTAAATCTACTGGTTTAATAAGACTTGGTAATGAATTTCTCTATAATGGTGTAAATAATTTAGTATCTAAAGATAATAGAGAAAAATTAATGAATAATACTGCTGGTAGACTTATTAATTATGTTAAAGATTTTAATAAAGAATCTCTTCCTAGTGATGATGAACTTGGACCAGCATTTCCATTTAATATTATTCAAACTCCTAGAAGTAATGGAAGAAATCTTCCTCAAAAACAATATGCTGTTGGTGGTAAAATACCAAATGTAGTTGCTGGTGGTATTGCTCAACCTCTTGGTAATAATTTCTTTTATATGAATGGAAGAAAACATAGTCAAGGTGGTATTGATATTGGTCCTAGTGATAAAACTGGTATTGAAGTAGAAGATGGTGAAGTAGTTGAAACTAATGGTAATGAACTTAAAGTTTATTCTGCACAACCTATTATTAATGGTGTTAGTCCTGCTAAATTAGTTATGGGTGGAGCTAATCCTGATAAAGTATTTAAAGCTCAAGAAGATTTTAAAAATAGAAATGAGATTAATGATGATGGTACTAAAGCTAAATATGGTAAAGAAAAATATGTAGCTAAAAGTGATAATACTAGAGTAACTCCTATAATGGAATCTCCTAGAAATAGTGGTATTAAACAAGGAGATTTTATTTATTATCCAGAAACTTATAGAATAGCAAATAATACTATAGCTCGTGAAATTAGTAATACAGATTCTTATAAACCTAATGGTTATTTAGAACTACAATATGCTTATGAAAATGAAGGAAATCCTTATCAACATTTTATTTTTACAGGTGATGTTGGAAAACAAGGTCTTGAAGTTATTGATATAGTAGATGTTAATTCAGGTAAATTTAAAGGAATACCTTATACTCGTGACCATTTTGGTAAATATACCAAAGGTTATAGTCGTAAATCTAGAAAACTTGGAGGAAAAAATATGATTGTAAGTATTAGTGGTAATGTTAAGAATGGCTTAATCC